>ULXW01012081.1_pt1 | contig 89424 bp, 89 predicted proteins | sample 1961661 | NCBI WGS metagenome assembly ULXW01 (sample SAMEA4835849, study PRJEB28245) | human gut metagenome | biome: gut microbiome; material: fecal sample | place: Denmark | collected 2008 | reverse complement strand
TAGTATATACTTTAACCCGATTGGTCATTCCAATATGAATTAACTAATCTTTCTTCTTAATCTTCTTTCCTTTATTCAGTTTTCAGGGTGTTTGAAAGAACACAGAGATGCACCATTAGCTCAGTTGGTAGAGCACCTGACTCTTAATCAGGGTGTCCCGGGTTCGAGCCCCTGATGGTGCACCAAGAGAAGTTGCAGGGGCTAATGAGAGCAAAGACCATTAGCCTTTGTGACGAAAGACAAGGCTCGTTGGTCAAGCGGTTAAGACTCCGGCCTCTCACGCCGGCAACGCGGGTTCGATTCCCGCACGAGTCACCAAAAGGTAAAAAAGCTGAAAGGCTTTTAAATACAAAAGAATAGTTGGTGTTGATGACGCTGAGGGTCCACCTGTTCCCATACCGAACACAGAAGTTAAGCTCAGTGGTGCCGAAAATACTTGGCTGGTGACGGCCCGGGAAGATAGGGAGATGCCAACACAAAGCATACACCCAAACGGGTGTTTTGCTCTATATTCCTCCATAGCTCAGTCGGTAGTGCGAGTGTACAGAAATGTACCGGAAACTATTACTTAGCCTGAGGAACAACTAAATATGTTGTTTAAATCCACTACCGGGGATTTAACTAACAAAAAGATTGCTTTATGCAATCTGAACAAAAATCTTTGAGTAAAATCAAAGAAAATTGTATATTCCTCCATAGCTCAGTCGGTAGAGCGCATGACTGTTAATCATGATGTCACTGGTTCGAGCCCAGTTGGGGGAGCCACGAAGGTTCGTAGAGCAATCTACGGACCTTTTTCCATATAATAATAAATTAGGAGTGATTAGAATGGCATATATGACTGATAATGAGTTTCAGAATTTGATGGATGAAGTATTAAGGATTGTAAAGGAATCTGAAAGTAAAGATGAAGCTGTCGAGAAATTACAAGGTTTAATCGAAAATAAGAATTCTATATTTTGAGGTAATCAATGTCGAGAAAAAATCATATAAAATTTGATGGTATGCTTATCAGAACCGATAAGCAATTCAGACATCTGAAGAACTCACAGAAAGAAAAAATTAGTAATTGGCTTTATGATGAATACAGGAATGTTTACGATAAAATTGGACAAGCACCTGATTCAAGAAGAAATGAAGAAATAGTTTCTGCTGTTTATGAAAAAATTGAAGAGTGCGGTATTTGGATTCCTTATTATGAGGTTGAAAAATATTATTGCAGTAAAAAGAATAAATATCGCAAACGGTATGAAAATGCAAATCTATCTGCTACTGATTGATAAAACTTAATAATTTATGACAGAGTCAATTTTATAGAAATATAAAGTTGGCTCTTTTTTTATTGGCAATCGTTTTAATTTTTTTGATTAGAACGGTTGCCTTTTTTTATTTACAAAAAATTGAAAGGAATGATTTTAAATGTATTTTACCGACACACCCGAACTCAGGAAGTTTGAAAGAGAGATGCGTCAGAAACCGAATTTTGACAGGCGCAGTGATGAGTGTGATGAAAATGAAATCTCACATTTCTCTGACAACAAAAATGTCAATACAAACAGAAAAAAAGAAGGAGGTTGATTTTATGACTATAAAAATCAGGAGTCCTACTAATGGATATTGCTTGAATCAAAACTAAAAAAATAGGAGATGTATAACTTGAACGAATATGAAAGACAACGCAGAATAGCTGAAAGCACAAAGAAATTGTATCCGCCGGGAACAAGAATTGAGATTATCAGTATGAAGGACCCTTACGCACCTGTTCCGGCAGGCACAAGAGGAACAGTAAAATTTGTTGATTCAATGGGAACGATATTCCCCGAGTGGGACAATGGTCGTTCACTTGGAGTCGTTCCCGGAGAGGACTCATTCAGAAAGCTCACACAGGAAGAAATTGAAGCAGAAAACCAATCTAAATCAGAAGTTGAAAATGGAACTCCTGATGAGGATAGCGGAATGACTATGGGAATGTGAGGTGAGGTTTAATCAATAAATCTTCGTTTGGAATGAAGATTTATGTCCATCAAATTCTTTGATATGTTTGTAGGCTCGGCGGTTTTCGTTCAGGTCTTGAAGCCATAGGTGGTTTTGAGTGCGTCGAATACTGCGAAATCGACAAGTATGCAAAGCAGGCATATGAAGCAATATACGATACCGGAGGTGAACTTTACTTTGATGACGCAAGAAAAATTGTACCCGAACAGTTACCCGATTTCGACCTTCTTGTTGGAGGATTTCCCTGTCAGTCCTTCTCAATCGCAGGAGCGAGAAAAGGATTTGATGATATAAGAGGAACGCTGTTTTTCAAGATTGCTCGAATTGCTGCCGTTAAAAAACCTAAGTATCTCTTCATCGAAAATGTTCCCGGTCTCCTTAACCACGACGAAGGCAGGACATTTGAAACAATCCTCCGTACATTGGATGGCTTGGGGTATAATGTGTGCTGGCAGGTACTTAACATCAAAAATTTTGGAGTTCCCCAGTCACGAAATCGAGTGTTCATTATCGGCTATCTTAGAGGACAATGTGCCGGAGAAGTATTATCTTTCACGCAAACAAGCGGAAAAACTCTTATACAAAGAAAAGCCAACGCAGGGTGAGCGAATCTACTCATCAAAAGGACTAAGCTGTACGCTTACAAGCGGTTCGGGTGGATTCGGTGGTCATAGCGGACTTTATCTTATTGAAGATACTGAAAATTTCGGTTTGCTGATAAAATCTAAGACCAAAGACGGTTATCAGATCGCATATCCCGGTGAAAGCATTGATACTGCTTTTTCTGGACAGAACTCAAGACGAGGTCGAGTAGGAAGTCAGGTAGCACACACGCTTACTACTTCTGCAACGCAGGCGTATTATTTCATAGACCTGAACCCCGATCCGAAGCTGACAGAAATTGCAAGGTGCATAACCGCAAGGCAGGATTCAGGAATCAGTAACCGAAAGGCTGAACATTCGGGTGTTTTCGTAGAAAGCACGAATATTGCAGATGATGAAAAATTCGCAGTTGCTTTTGTTGAGCCAAACGGAGAAGTCCATATCGGCAGAATAAGAAAGCTTACTCCGAGGGAGTGCTGGAGATTGCAAAGCTTTACGGACGAACAGTTCGATAAAGCAAGAGCCACAGGACTATCCGATAGCAGACTTTACAAGATGGCTGGAAATGCAGTTACAGTAAATGTGATTTCAGCAATCGGTGAAATCATTAAAAAGGTAGAAAGTAAAAATTAAACAACAACCAATTCAATCGTTTCTGACAGCGACTGATATTGGTTTCAATATATATAGCCGTTGATTGAGTTAGAAACTTAATCAACGGCTTTTTGTCGTTTCAGGGGCGATTGATGTTCCGAGAGGAGTGAAAGGTAATAAAAACCCCTGTAAGTTGGATGGGAAACAAAACTTCCGTCCTTCATATTTTGTACGCTCTGTTTCCTCTGAATTACGAAAGGTATATTGAACCTTTCGGCGGTTCGGGAGCGGTACTTTTAGGCAAGAAAAAAACTGATAAATTTGAAGTGTATAACGATTACAACCACAATCTTGTAAACCTCTTTCGCTGTATGCGTGACAGACCTTTGGCTTTCATAAAAGAGTTGGGATTCTATCCGCTTAATTCAAGGGATGATTTCAATGCAATAAGGGATTTTTTCAAGCAGGAAAAGTTTGATGATAAATACCTTGATGAGGAGTTGCAGTTGACGAAAATTATCCTGTCTGAATTAAAAGCAGACGAAGTCATAAATCTTTATGTCAAGATGAAAAAGGATTACGACTTGCGCAGAACAGTAATGTTTTTGAAACTTCTGCGATACAGCTATTCAAGCGGCGGAAAATCCTTTGCCTGTCAGCCATTTTCAGTAGTAAGCCTTTTTCAACTGATAGAGCAAGTCGGCAAAAGACTTGAAAATGTTGTGATTGAAAATCAGGATTTTGAAGTCCTGATAAAGCATTATGACAGAGAAAACTCATTTTTCTACTGTGATCCGCCATACTTCTCAAGCGAGTATGTGTATCAATGCGGATTTACTTGGGACGACCATTTAAGGCTAAAAAACGCACTTGCAAATGCAAAAGGCAAATGGCTTGTATCATACAATGATTGTGAGGAAATACGTAATTTATATGATGGATATTCATTTTTTGATTTCACAAGGCTTCACAATATGAAACAGCGAATTAATGCAGGCGAGCAATTCCCTGAACTGCTAATCGGCAACTACGATATGTATGAACGGCAGAGAAACAGGCCGTTGCAGTTGAGCCTGCTTGACTTGACAACAGAACAACAAATTGATTTAGAACAAATCTTTAAGGAGTGTATTATTAACCATGGAAAATAGGATTTATGTAAGCATACCGCTTGATGCCCTTATTGTATCAGGAATCACATCCGACTGTGCTGTACAGATTTCAGCTATGGACGGAGCAATTCTGATTGAGAGGTGCGATGATGATTGCGAAGAATGTTATTGCGACTGTATCTGCGATGAGTGCAGAGCAGAGTTTGCAGAAAGTGAGGACGAGCAATGCTAAAAATATACAGAGTTCTCGGAAAAAGAGGAAGAATTACAATCCCTTTTGAAATCCGTCAGCGAATCGGATTCAAATACAACGATGTTTTATCATTCACCCAGCAGAATGACGGTTCGATACTTGTCAGGCGAGAAAAAATCTGCGACAACTGCAATGAAATTGCTGAAGAATTCGAGGAAAATTTCACACTTGAAGATTTCATTGACAGCCTGTCCGAGGAAGAACAGAGAGATGCACTTATTCACCTTTCTCTGCTGTGGGCAGAAAAACAGAAACACTAAATCGGAGGTAAATTTATAATGGCACAGAATACAAATTTCAAAGGAAACAAATACAAAAATCAGAAAAGGAAACTGCCGTATATCAAGGTAAGGATTGATAAGCTCGTTGATGTAGAAGATTGCAACACAAAGGCATTTGCAAGCGTTACTGTTGGCGGTGCTGTTGCAATTCACGGAATCAGAGTGATGAACTCAAGAAAAGGACTGTTTGTTGCAATGCCTGCAAGTAACTATGTTGACGAAAACGGCGAAACGAAGTTCAGCGAGATTGCTCACCCGATTTCAAAGGAGTCAAGAGATATGCTATACAGCAAGGTTATGGACGCATATCATCAGGCACTTTATGAACAGCAGAGTAAAGAAGAAACCGAGGCTATGTCGGAAGATGAATCGGAAAGCTTTACACAGACTTTGTGAATTTGTTTGAATGTTTGTTTTCTCTATTGTATAATTTAATATAATCTATTTTTTATTTGAAGTGGAGAATATAAATACGAACGGAGAAAAGAAAATGTTTAAATATTTAAAGAAAAAGCTTATTGATATGGGTTTTTTATGTCATACACCTAAATCAGCATTAAGTTGTCAGGATAAGAAGGATATAAAACAATATGGACTTATACATTTTACCTTTTCGAAAAACATTAATGAGATATCGAAAAATGGCGTAATGCCCGGAAAAGAATATTTGTATCGAAAAGAAAAAAATCTTTGTTGGTTTTATATTAATTATCCTAAAGAGTATGAGAAAAATCTTGGTATTGTAAAAAGCAAAGGCAAGAGGTCAAGTGTTGATTGTTATATTGTTATAAAAGATTTTTCGGAGGAACAACTTAATAATATGCGTATAAGAAAAGAAAGTGATAATGCTGTGGTTCATATTGGAACATTAAAAACAAGCAATATGAAGGGAATGATGTTAAAAGATAAATAAAATTAAGTCTGGACATTTCAAATTCTTTGGATATACTTGTTGCTTGAAAGGACGGCGATAGTATGAAAAAGAAAACCGCAATAATATTGAGCATAATATTAATGGCAGGAACATTTACGGCTTGTACTGCAGAAGAAAAAGTGAATAACAGTTCTTTATCACCCACGGTTTCAACTTCCGTGGGTGTTTCTGTATCTACGGAAACTTCTGCACCGACAAACACCTTATCAACGGCAGAAAAGGAAACAACGCAAACCACCGAAAAAGCCACAGTTTCAAAAGAAACAGAGCCTTCGGAACAGAATACCAAAGCCGAAGAAAAAGCCGATAGTGGGCAAAATTCGGTGGTTGCTTCGGTAACGGATTCAATTCAGGAAACACAATCCAAGGTTCAGAACAACAGCAGGAATGTTGAGAGTGGCAATCAACAAAAATCACAATCAAACGCTAAAAAGCCAACGCAGAAACCTATACCAAAGCCGACACGACCGCCTACCAAAGCAAAAACGGTTGATGTTCATTATGCGGTGAGCGCCTGCATAGCTTACGGGCAGCAGCTTGGAATGAAATACAATTCCTTGCTGAACACAGGCAACGCAAGCTGGTTCTCGCCCACAAACGCATCATATTATGATGATACGCAAAGCCTGACTGCAGATTGCTATGGTGATGTTGAGTATGTAGCCAACTACTACCAAAGCAGTGGCATTACTCCAAGCGACTTATCATTCAATGTAATCACAGAAAACAACAAAATATATGTAGTCTACTGTTGAGCAGACGATTAAGCAAGGCACTCACTTTATTGTGGGTGCTTATTTTTATGAAAGGAAGATGACAATGAAAATCAATAGTATAACACTCTCAGACCTCCGCCGTATGAACGGCACGGAAGGACTCATCTTGCAGGGCTGTGGAGGTGAAATTAAAGAATGGATGGACGGCATCAATAAAATGCTTACGGACAAAGGAATACTTCTTGACAATACAAAGTTTGAGAATGTTTCTGTGTTTCAAAATGACGGCGTTACCTGTATTCTTTATCCATTTGAAGATGTCCACCTTGACATCGGCAAGCTTGCAATGTGGCGATTACAGTCATACACAGCATTTGCCGGAACTTGGCTTTCCGACTATGTGGAAAACAAGCTCGGTGGATTTATTACCGATGAGCAAATCAAAGCAGAAAAGGTCAAACCTGACTGTGCGTTGATAGGTCAGGATGGCAATATATTCAATCTGTTAGGAATTGCAAGTCACACTCTCAAACAAAACGGTATGGCTGACGAGGCAAAAGAAATGTGCAGTCGTGTTACGAGTTCGGAAAGTTACTGCGAAGCGCTGAACATTATCGGCGAATATGTAAATATTACGGATGGCAGTGAGCAGTCCGATGATATAGATGAAGATTTCAATGAAGGGCAGGCGATGAAATTATGATTGTATTTAAACAGAATAAGACGTCAATCGGGGCAAGGGTAAAATCTTGCCCCATATTTTTTATGAAAGGATTTTTAAAATGACTAAGTTAATCAGAAATAAGAAATTCACAAGAATAACTGCACTTTTACTCGTGGTTGCCGTAATATTCGGAACAATGTTCTCGCTCCCTGTAAGTGCGGCAAGCGGTGATAAGGTGACAATCACTTTCGACTTCTGTTATGACAGCACTGGCAACATAATCAAATTTCAGCAGACAACAGTCAGTGACGGCTACACGGTCGGAACTCCCGGTGAGGAGCTGTGCAAGATTTTTGCAGACGGCAAAGAAGCCTATTGCATTGAACCCGGTCACACGCTCTACTCAGGCAATACGCTGACAGAATGTGCCTCAACCGTTTGGAAGAATTTAGGCTCGGCAAAGCAGAAAGCAATCAACCTTGCTCTGCTCTACGGCAAGCCTGGTTCGGGGAAAAGCTTAAGCGGAACAGAGGATCAGAAATGGATAGCAACACAGCTGATTGTATGGGAGTTTGTTTCAGGCTGTCGCTCTACAAATGACGGCTATAAATGCACAAATACAAAGTTCATTGACGGTATCTGCGCAGGCGGAGCAAACCCCGGCGTTAAGTCGGTTTACAATGCTATCTCAAAAAGCCTTGCAAATTATTCAATTGTTCCAAGCTTTGCATCTGCAATCGCCTCAAAGGCTGAAACCTATGAGATGAAATACTCTGACGGAAAGTACACTTTAACTCTTACTGACAGCAACAGTATTCTTTCGGATTTCAGTTTCAAGACAACAAGCGGTGTGAGTGTATCTGTATCAGGAAACAAGCTGACGCTCATCTCCTCAAATCCCGTCAACGATGCAGTAACATTCAACTCTGCAAAATCAATGCCGAGCGTAGGAAATACAACCCTTATCCCATATGGAGATGCAACTTTGCAGGATGTAATCACAGGTGTTGAAAACGACGCTGACCCGATAAGGGCATATTTCAAGGTCAAGACAAGCTCGGGCAACCTAAAGCTTGTCAAAACCTCCGAGGATGGCAATGTTGCAAATATTGAGTTTACCGTCAAAGGCGACGATTACAGCAAAACTGTAAAAACAAACTCAAAAGGTGAATTTGAATTAAGCGACCTTTTCCCTGGAAAATACACGGTTACCGAGCATACTCCGACAGAGTATGCCGAACAAAAATCAAAGACCGTAAATGTTGAAAGTGGGAAAACGGCAACTGTATCTTTCAGTAATGTTCTTAAAAAGTGGAATCTTACTGTTACAAAAACAGACGCTGAAACAAAGTCTGCACAGGGTGATGCATCACTTGCAGGAGCAGTTTACGGAATCTACAATAACGGCAAGTTGGTTGACAAGTACACCACCGATAAAAACGGCAGTTTTACAACTTCATACTATGTGTGCGGAGATAACTGGACTTTGAAAGAAATTGAACCGAGCGAGGGTTATTTGCTTGATGAAACCGAATACAATATCGGTACGGAAGCAAAGAAATACACCATTGAAAACAACAGCGTTTCAATTGGAGTAACCGAAGATATACTGAAAGGAAAAATTGCAATCATAAAGCACACCGATGACGGCAGTACAAAAATTGAAACTCCCGAAAAAGATGCTGAATTTCAGGTGTATCTGAAATTATCGGGAAGCTATACAAAAGCAAAAGAATCCGAAAGAGATAATCTTATATGTGACGAGTACGGCTTTGCGGAAACAAAGGATTTGCCTTACGGCACATATACCGTTCATCAGACCAAAGGCTGGAACGGCACAGAGTTCATTGCCGACTTTGATGTGTTTGTAAATGAGGACGGTAAAACCTATAAATACCTCATCAACAATGCAAGCCTTGAAAGCTATGTAAAGATTGTAAAGGTTGACAGCGAAACCGGGAAGCAGATTCCGTATGCAGGCGCAGGCTTTCAGATTTATAATCCTGACGGAAAGCTCGTGACAATGACCTACACCTATCCGAATGTTACAGAGATAGACACATTCTATACAAATGAAGATGGTTATCTTATCACACCCGAATCTCTGCCCTACGGCAAAGGCTATTCAGTCGTTGAAGTGCAGGCTCCTTACGGATATATCCTCGACAGCACACCTGTATATTTTGACATTACGGCAGAAAACACAACAGAAGAAAACGGCATTACAATCGTAATAACCGAGAAGAAAAACACTTCGCAGAAAGGTACAATTACCATAGAAAAAACAGGTGAGATTTTCTCAAATGTAATTTCATCTGGAGAAGAAGTTATAATCTATCAGCCTGAATATTCTGTAAACGGTTTGTCGGGTGCAGTGTTTGAAATTTATGCAGATGAGGACATTACAACACCTGACGGAACAGTAAGAGCAAAGAAAGACGAGCTTGTCTCAACACTGAAAACAAACACAAAAGGCACAGCTATAAGCAAACAGCTTTACCTCGGCAAATACCGTGTTGTAGAAAAAACAGCTCCTAACGGATTTGTTCTGAACAGGACTATAAATCATATCGAACTCACCTACTCAGGACAGAATGAAAAGGTAACTAACACCTTAACATCATTTACAAACGACAGGCAGAAAGTTGTAATTGACCTTACAAAAATTCTTGAACAGGACGAAAAATTCAACATTGGTAATAATAATGAAATCTTCAATGTTTCATTCGGACTTTACGCTGACGAAGATTTAAAGGCTTCAAACGGCACAGTCATTCCAAAGGACGGACTTCTTGAAATCATCACTTGTAATGAAAAAGGTAAGGCGACTTTTACAACCGACCTTCCGATTGGAAGTTACTATGTTAAGGAAATCAGCACTGACAGCCACTATATCCTATCTGAGAAAAAATACCCTGTTTTGTTTGAATACGCAGGACAGGATACAGCAACTGTTCATATTTCTGTAAATGACGGTGAACCGATTGAAAATGAAATCATCTATGGCACAATCAAAGGCTTGAAGATTGACCGTGAAACAGGCGAAAATATCGCAGGTGCATTGTTCGGATTGTTCAGTATTAATGAAACCGAATTTACAGAAGAAACAGCAATCCTTACAGGCAAATCAAATGAGGAAGGAATCTTCACTTTTGAAAATGTTCCTTACGGCGAATATATTGTCCGTGAGTTAAAGCCTGCAGAGGGTTATCTGCCTAATGAAGAAAACTATCAGGCGACAGTTTCAGAAGATGAAGAGGTTATTGAAATCACAGTTAAGAACGATAAAACACCTGAACTCGGAACAACTGCAACCATTGACGGCAAAAAGGAAGTCGGTGCAACAGAAGTGTTCACTCTTGAAGATGTTGTAGAGTACAAGCACCTTGTACCCGACAAGGAGTACACGGTTAAGGGTGCTCTTATGGATAAGGCAACAGGCGAACCTCTGTTAATTGATGAAAAAGAAATCCGTTCAGAAACTACATTTACACCTGATGAACCGTCGGGCAGTGTAACAGTAGAATTCACCTTTGATACAAGATATATCAAGGAAGAAACGAACATTGTCGTTTTTGAAAGCCTTTACAGCGAGGATAAAGAGCTTGCAGTCCACGCAGATATTGAGGACGAAGGTCAGACAGTAACCGTCAAAATTCCGGAAATCGGCACAAAGGCAAGTATAGACGGCAAAAAGGAATTCACAGCTAACGGTGACATTACCATTGACGATGTCGTTTCCTACAAACATCTCACAGCAGGAAAAGAATACACAATCAAAGGCGTCCTTATGGATAAATCCACAGGCAAGCCATTCCTTGTTGACGGCAAAGAAGTTAATTCAGAAGTAACATTCACGCCCGAAACAGCAGACGGCGAAGTAATAGTATCCTTCACCTTTGACGGCTCTGTAATTACCAAAGAAACAGAAATTGTTGTGTTTGAAACTCTCTACCGTGAGGGAACAGAAATTGCCGTTCACGCTGACATTGATGACACAGACCAGACAGTAACAATTCATCCACAGCCTGAACCCGAAAAACCGCAGACTGGTGATAACTCAAATCTCGGCTTTTATATTGGCTTAGGTTCTGTTGCTGTCGGCGGTTTGATTGCATTTCTTATCATAAAATTTAAAAGGAAAGATGAGGACGATGAATAATGCACAGGGCATATATCTGTTCGCCTTTGGGCGGTAATGTATCTGCAAATATTGAAAACGCAAAACGATATGCCCGATATGCGTTAGAGTGCGGTATGGCTCCGTTCATACCGCATTTTTATGTGCTGATTTTAGATGACAGAAATGATAAAGAAAGGAATCTCGTTATGAATGCAGGACTTTCTATGCTTTGGGTTTGTGATGCGGTTTGGGTTTTCGGAGATGAAATAACTGAGAGTATGAAAACAGAAATTCGCTTTGCAGAAAAACTGAACATCGAAGTCAGATATATATCGGAGAATGATTTAAGAAAATCGGAGGTAAAAAATGATAAAATCAAGAAAAATTAAGTTATTGAAGTGGTTGGCAGGAATATCAGTAATACTGTTAATGCTCGGAATATCGGCAGTAAATGCTTTTGCGGCAGGAGATGTATCAACGGCTATTCAAAGTACATGGACAGCGGCTCAAACTCAGATAAAAAACGTAGTAAATAATGTTGTTTTTCCTGCGGTTGATATGATTCTTGCTATACTTTTCTTTGTAAAACTCGCTACGGCGTATATGGATTACCGCAAACACGGTCAGTTTGAATTCACCGCTCCTGCAATACTTTTTGGCTGTCTTGTGTTCTCACTGACTGCACCGCTATACATTTGGACGGTACTTTGATAACAATAAAAATAAGGCTGTTGTGGTGAATCATAACAGCCTTTTGCGAGGTGATTTATATTTTTGATTGGTTAGGCGATTTCATTGGTGGAATCGGAAGTGCCATAGGCGGTGTGTTTGATTACCTCGGTGAGCAAATCTCAAACGCTATATGGAACACGATGTTACAGTGGTTCTATGAAACGATTTACAACGCTGTCGCAGACTTTTTTACTATGATGGGAAATATGGGCGCAGATGTGTTTGACCTTGAATGGGTGCAGGCAACAATAAATCTGTTTACTCTTTTTGGCTGGGCATTGTTCGTCGCAGGCACGGTCGTTGCCGTATTCGATGTTGCAATAGAGTATCAGAACGGCAGAGCAAATATCAAAACAACCGCTATAAATGTATTAAAAGGGTTCTTTGCCTGTTCGCTGTTCGGCGTTGTACCTGTGGAGTTGTATAAGTTCTGCATCAGCCTGCAAAACACATTTTCAAAGGATTTGTCCTCCATAATGGCAGGACAGCAAAGCATTGATTTAGCAGGACAAAGCACAAGTGTTTTAGAGGGCAGTTTTGCAGTAGCAACACAGACAACATTCGGCTTGCTGAATCTGTTATGCATGATAGCCTTTGCCTACTGCGTAATAAAAATCTTTTTTGCGAACATCAAGCGTGGAGGAATTCTGCTCATACAAATGGCGGTAGGTGCACTGTATATGTTCAGCGTTCCGAGAGGATATCAGGACGGCTTTAATCAGTGGATGAAACAGATAGCGGCGTTGTGCCTGACGGCATTTATGCAGACAACTCTGCTTTTCCTCGGCTTACTGACTTTCCCCGGCAATATGCTTTTGGGACTTGGAATTATGCTTGCGGCAAACGAAGTTCCGAGAATTGCACAGCAGTTCGGACTTGATTCATCAGTTAAGGTGAATATGACGAGCATTGTTCACGCAACTACAACTGCCGTTAATCTGACGAGAAGCGTTGCGAGGGCGGCAAAATAACTTAGTGCCAATGTTCTACTCCACTTATGTTGCGTAGAACATTACTGCTTTTTAGCGTAAAATTTCCGCTAAAAAGCAGAGGCGCAATGCTCCTTGGCACAAGTTGCAATCTATCGCAAAGTTCTAATCAAACAAGCTTGTTAGAACTTTGCTCCGATTTAAGACGAAAGGAATTTAAGATTATGACCACTTATTTATATCCGCAGAACCTCAAAGCTACCGCCAATCTGTGGCTGTGGAGCTTACGGGATTTTGCAATTATGAGCATAGCGCTTTTATTATCAATCCTGATACTTGCACAGACGAGGATAATAGTACCGCTTGCAGTGACACTTTGCTTCGGGTTTTTGTCAATAAGGCTTGAAGATACAACAATTCTTGATTTTATCCGCTATGCTGTGAAGTATTTTATTTCAACACAACAAATTTTTTACTGGAGGGAGAAAAAGTGAAAAAGCAAAAACGAAAAGGCAAATCAGTTCAGGACTTGCTGGGCATAAAAACCTTTACAAAAAACGGCTTGAAGGTCGGCAAGGAAGAATTTATTTTCTATATGGTTCAGCCGACAAATATTTCCGTACTTTCTCATACGAATATCGAAATCAAGGTGCGCCACCTGATGATGGTGCTTTCTGCTGTGCCGGATATTGAGATCACCTGTACCGATTCCTGCGAGTGTTTCGATACAAACAAAAGCTATATCAAAGGCAGAATTGAAGCTGAACAGAACGAAAAGGTCAGAAAAATTCTTGCTAAAGACCTTGACTTTCTCGACAGCATTCAGACCGAAACTTCAACCGCAAGGCAGTTCCTGTTTATCGCAAGGTGTAAATCTTCAAAATCCGAAAATGTTTTGCAGAAAGCAAACAGAGTTGAGAAGATTATATCCGATCAGGGCTTTGAGGTTACAAGAATGAAGAAAGCAGACATCAAGCGTTTTCTTGCAATATATTTTGACGCAAGTATGAACGGCGATTTGATGCCCGATTATGACGGCGAGCAGTATTATGAAAAGGAGCATACCTATGAAGAAACATAAAGAAAAAATCAAAATAGGAATTGTGATAGGCGTATTTTCTGTTGTTATAATTGCCTGTCTGATTTCAATATTTTCACGGATGTACACCGAAAACAAGGAAAAGGAAGCATTCAGACAGCTTGCAGAAATCGTTACTGAGGATACAACAGATGCAACCATTGAAGAAACAATTAAAAAGCCAAATATATTAAAAGTCAGCGATTTTGATAATAAAGTTCAGGCTGAACAAACTGTGTATTGCACAACCTATTACGAACCTCATTCAATATCAGAACTCATTTTAATAAATTCCGAATGCTTCGGCTGGATAAGCATATCAGGCACTAATATCAATTACCCTGTTATGCACACACCGAGTAATCCGCAGAAATATCTGAACAAAAACTTTTACGGCGAGTACAGCTTCAGCGGCACACCGTTTCTGGACAGCAGATGTTCAGCAGATAGTACCAATCTCATAATCTACGGACACCATATGAACAACGGCACAATGTTTGCAGACCTCTGCAACTATACAGATTATTCATACTTTACGGAACATCCGACAGTTGTGCTTGAAACTAAAGACGGAGTATTTGCTTACTCCGTTTTTTCGGTTATGAAAGTAAAATCCGATGATGATTGGTACAAATTCACAACAGCAGGAACAGAAAAATCATATGAAAAGAAAATATCGTATGCAAAAGAGAAATCTATATACGACACAAAAATTACACCTGTTTACGGTCAGCAGATTCTAACGCTTTCAACCTGTTACGGCAGTAATCAAAACGACCGAATACTCGTGTTGGCAGTAAGAAACTAAGGGGGTTAAAAAATGAAGCTATTTAATAGAAAACCAAAGGTGCTCACACCCGAACAGGCAGAAGAAATATACACTAAAGATTTCTTTGATATGATTCTGCCGTCAACGATAAAATTCTTCACTGACCACTACATTGTGGGCGACAGTTACCGCAGTATATGGGCGGTTCGGGAATATCCGCCGAGTACGGAAGAACAGGCTATACTTTCACAGCTTGCAGACAGAAACGGCGTAACACTACGGATTTATCACAGACTTGTGGAGAGTATGGAACAGCGTAAAATCATTCAAAACGCAACACGCAAAAACAAACTCAAGTCAAGCGGTAATGATGTAAATGAAACCATTGAAGCACAGGGCAATCTACAGGATGTTGTCACACTTATGGCGAATCTTCGTAAAAACAAAGAACCTTTATTGCATTGCTCCGTATTCATAGAGCTAAAGGCGAAAAGCAAACAGAAATTAAAGGAGTTACAGACCGATATTGCAATGGAGCTTACTCGTTCTAAGATTGAAGTTGACCGTTTGACTTTACGGCAGAAAGAGGGCTTCTTGTCGGTAAATCCAATCGGCAGTAATCAATTCGGCAGTTTGTATGAGCGTGTTCTGCCTGCAAGCTCAGTTGCCAATCTGTTTCCGTTCAACTTTTCGGGCAAGACAGACCCTAACGGCTTGTATATTGGCAGAGATAAATACGGCACTAATATCCTTGTTGACTTTGACAGGCGAACAGAGGACAAAACTACATCAAACATCCTTATTCTCGGGAACTCAGGTCAGGGCAAAAGTTATCTGCTCAAATTGATTTTAACCAATATCAGAGAAAGCGGAAAGAAAATCTTATGCCTTGATCCCGAAGCGGAGTATGAAGATTTGACAAACGCTCTCGGCGGTTGTTATATCGATTTTATGTCAGGTAAATACAAAATCAATCCCCTTGAACCAAAAGCATGGAATGATGGTCAGGATGAAGTCGATAAGGATGCACCGCCGGCATTCAACAAAGTTACCAGATTATCACAGCACATTGCGTTTTTGAAAGATTTTTTTAGAACCTACAAGGGTTTCACGGACGCACAGCTTGATACAATTGAAATTCTGCTTATGAAGCTGTATGCACGATTCGGGATTACAGACACAACCGATTACAGCACAAAAAAGCCCACTGACTTTCCTGTGATGAGCGATTTTTATAACTTGTGCGAAGAAGAATATATGACCTACGACCACAAGCGAAAGTATCTTTATACAGAAGAAATCCTGCAGGAGGTTTGTCTGGGTATTCATTCAATGTGTGTCGGTTCGGAAAGTAAATACTTCAACGGTCACACGAACATTACAGATGATAAATTTCTGTGCTTTGGTGTGAAGGGTTTGCTTGACACTAACCGCAGATTAAAAGACGCAATGCTTTTTAATATCCTTTCCTATATGTCTAACAAGTTATTAGGTGAGGGAAACACCGTTGCATCAATAGACGAGCTCTATTTATTTTTGTCTAACCTCACTGCTATTGAGTATATCCGCAACGCAATGAAGCGTGTCCGCAAAAAGGACTCAGCCGTGGTTTTAGCCAGTCAGAACATAGACGATTTTCTGATTCCAAGCGTTAAGGAATATACCAAGCCGCTATTTTCAATTCCTACTCATCATTTCCTGTTCTTCCTCGGCAATATCAATCCTAAGGACTTTCAGGACGCGCTTATGGTTGAGCCGAACGAGTATGCCTTAATCAAATTCGGTGAGCGTGGCACTTGTCTATATAGGTGTGGAAATGAACGCTATCTTTTACTTGTTCAGGCACCTGAATACAAAGCCGAGATTTTTGGCAGTGCAGGAGGAAGGTGATAATAATAACTGATTGTTGACACCTTGTACAAATGGGATTATAATGATGAAAATATAGTAATGTTGGAGGTTTTTATGTTCCCTACAGGCAGCTTTGGAAGAATGGAAAACGAATTATATTGGAGAGAAAAAAATAAAGGAACAGATATACCAATAACAGTAGGAATTTTGATTGCTGATGTTCGTAGACAACTTGAAAGAGAATATATTTTTAATTATATTAACAGGTTGAATTTAGAAACAGGAAATTTAATTGATTTTTATATTCCGGGATATATAAAGGTTAGCAACCAGGATGATTATGACAATATGAAATATTACTTGAACAATTGTACTGAAAGATTTAAACTTGGTAAAAATTTCTATTATTTTAGTTATGAACTTTTTTATGAGTTTTTGGATAAGTTGGGTGAGCATAGTAATAAACATCTAACACCCGATCCGAAAATCATTCTGGTTTCATATGCAGATGAGCAAATATGTTTCGGTGATTCTATAGTGTTTGACTTAAGAAAAGAGGATAGAGAAAATTCAATAAGTGAGCTTTTTCAGTTTATTATTAATATTGCAAGAAAAACAACTGAATTTGAAGAATTTAAAAGAAAAATTTTTCTTGATAATAGTAAAAATAAGTTCATTAAGTTTGTTAAGAATAAACTCCCAGATCAGTTACTGTCATTTGTAATATCAAAATTCTAATCTTCGTAAAATAAAGAAGCGAAAGTTATGTTGTAGTATACAACAAGTGAGTACTCTAAATAATAATGAGGGAAGAAATTTATATTTTGTTTTAATTTATTTAAGAATTATAAGCTGAGAAAAATATTCTTAATTTTCATCATTAAAATTAGTGTATTTTATACCTAAAAGCCAAATGATTTTCAAAGAAATCAGTTGGCTTTTTTTGTTTGGAGGTGATTTTGTGAGTGCTACCATAGGAGCGGCACTAAAGAAAATAGCAGTTGCTCTGCTCACAGATAAAAAGGTAATAAAAACAATAGGCGGTGTAGTTCTCGGCATAATCATAATTGTGGTTATGCCGATTATTGCTGTGGTATCAGTTTTCAACGGCAGTATGGAGCTTGACACAGATAAGCTCAATCAGTCCATACAAGAAAACATCTCAGCTGAGCAGATGGAAAATCTACAGCTTATCAACGACACGATGACAGAGGTTGAAAATCAACTCAAAAGCAAAAAGTTGTCCGGCTACAACACGCAGGCAGAGGTTATCTATCTGTTCTCCTTGTCCGATAAATCAGAGGATGAGAATTTTGTAAAAAACTTTGTATCCTGCTTCAAGAAAAATCAGAGTGATGAAGATTTGATAAAAACCGTCAATCAGAAGTTCGGAACGGAGATACAGTATGACGAATTTCAAAAGATGATGCAGTCAATCAAGGGCGCGGAAATCAGCACAGCAGGATTTACGGACAAGACCACGAAAAACAATCTTGATCTTGTCAAGTGGTGCGAGAACGCATGCAAAAAAGGTTGGGGTTATGTGTACGGCGGTTACGGTCAGGTCTGTACAAAGCAATATCTTGACCAACAGGCGAGTATGTTCCCCGGCAACAATGAGGCTGGCGGGGAAATGCGACAGGTCGGCGAGAAGTGGCTCGGTAAGCGTGTTTGCGACTGCATAGGCTTGATAAAGTCCTACGCTTGGTACAACTCTGACAGCGGAGAGATTGTCGCAGGCTCAAACGGCTTTACAGACTGCGGTGCAAATTCTATTTGGAGCAGTGTAACCGAAAGCGGCCCGATTTCAACTATGCCCGACACGCTCGGACTTGCTGTCTGGATGGACGGTCACATCGGTGTATATGTTGGCAATGGAGAAGTCATAGAAGCACAAGGCACAGCCTACGGAGTTGTCAAAACAGAGCTTAACGGTCGAGGGTGGACAAAGTGGCTGAAGATACCGAATATAAAATATGTGGAGGTAAAATCAAAATGAAGAAAACAAGCGTAAGCATTATGTACGAAGATGAAAAGCTGAATGCAGTAAAAATGTATATGGAACAGCGTGATTTGGATTTCAAGGAAGAGCTTGAAAAATCTGTGGACACTCTGTACGCAAAATATGTCCCTGCAAATGTCAGGGAGTTCATTGATATGAAAGGTTCACAGGTAAAAACACCTAAGCCTAAAAAGCCAAAGCCACAGGAAGAAAATACCGAGGTGGTAACTTGAAAAATCAGAATTTCGGAATAGAAATCGAAATGACCGGCATCACTCGCAGTACTGCGGCGAAAGTGATTGCCGGTTATTTTCATACAGACGCAACTCATGTCGGCGGCTGTTATGACGCTTATTCTGTCCGTGATAATGACGGCAGAATGTGGAAGATTATGCGTGACGCAAGCGTTAGATGTGAAAACCGTTCGGGACAGAATGCAAGCTCTCTGTACTCGGTAGAGTTTGTCACTCCCATTTGTAACTATGATGATATAGAAACTATACAGGAGCTTGTCAGAAAGCTTCGTGGCGCAGGAGCGAGAGTCAACTCAAGCTGTGGTTTGCATTGCCATATTAATGCGGCTCCGCATACCCCGAAAACACTTCGCAATATTGTAAACATTATGGCGGCGAAAGAGGATTTGCTCTACAAGGCATTAAAAGTGAATGTATCAAGAGAACATTACTGTCAAAAGATGGACACACGCTTCCTTGATGAAATCAATAACCGTCCTCCGATGTCTATGGAGCAATTCAAGTCAATGTGGTATGACGGCGAGGATTACAGCTACCGACACTATGATGACACACGCTACCATGCTTTGAATCTTCACAGCGTGTTCTACAAGGGTACGATTGAATTTCGTCTATTCAATTCCACTTTACACGCAGGAGAAGTAAAGTCAGCGATTCAGCTGTGCCTTGCAATCAGCCATCAGGCATTGATACAGAAGTCTGCAAGACACGCTAAAACTCAGTCGGATAATGAAAAGTACACTTTCAGAACTTGGCTTTTAAGATTGGGTTTGATAGGTGACGAATTCAAAACAGCTCGTCATCATCTGCTGAAAAATCTTGATGGAAACATTGCGTGGAAGGATCCTGCACAGGCTGAAAAGCAAAAGGAAAGGCTTGCTCGAAAACGAGCCGCACAGTTGAACGATACAGTTCAAAATACAAATGAAAATATAAATATCAACGAACCCGAATCTGAAACTGCAAATGAGCAGAATGATGATTCGGGTTTTGTTATGAGTATGTAAGGAGAGAAAAATCTTATGAGTAAAAAATTATACATTGCCTATGGCAGTAACCTCAATCTTAAACAGATGAAATATCGTTGCCCCACAGCAAAGCTTGTGGGAAAGGGTATAGTCGAAAATTACGAATTACAGTTCAAGGGTATGCCTCACTGTTCCTATGCGACAATCGCACCTTGCATTGGCAAGTCTGTTCCCGTTGCACTGTGGGAGCTTCAGCCGAGAGATGAAAGATTGCTTGACCGCTACGAGGGTTATCCGTCACACTACTTCAAGCAGGATTTGCCTGTGAAATTGAATAACGGTTTGGAACTTACTGCAATGGTTTACATTATGAATCTGAAACAGCAGTTCGGATTGCCAAGTGCGAGCTACTACGATACAGTGTCACAGGGTTACAAGGACTGCGGTTTTGATATGAAAGTTTTAAACGAAGCCGTAAATGACAGTGCAGAAAAGTTCTACGAAAACATTGAACAGAATAATCTGTTTGATTCACCCGATGAAGATGAGGTTGAAGATTTTACAAATGAGATTGGCGGTATGAGTTTATGAACGAGAGAAAGAAATTGAAAAAGTTACTCGGTGATAAATATATTTTCAAAATGTATTTGTCGGTGAACGAAGTCAAGAAATTACTTTCCGAAAATCCAAAGGACAAGCATGACACTCTCTTTGCTTCACTTACAGTCGGCTGTGTGAAAATCAATGCTGTTGTATTTTCAACTCCCGATAAAATGCACCTCGGATTTGATATTCTTGTAAAGGACACACCCGAGAGCGAAGAATGGATTTGCTATGACACATTAAGTGATGAAATCAAGTTATCCCCTCGCAGTATAGAACAATCAATGTTTGATATTCTGAATCGTGAAGTCAAGGAGTACGGACTGTCATATACAGAGTGCAATTTTGAAGTAATAAACGGCAAATCAATAAAGTCAGAATAACAGGGTTATTCTCGCCACATTCGCCTCGTGTCGGCTTTTAAAGGAAAAGTCGGAAAAGTATCCGAAATCGAATAAAAGCCGAAATCGGGCGGTTTGTGGCAAGGTGTGAAAAATCGAAGTTACGGCAATTTGGGCAGTTTTTCAAGGGTAGGTATTTAAGCAGGATAAAGGCGTATTCCGTTGCAGAGCAACGGTCGCCGAAACACACCGACCGGCAACGCCGTTCGGGGATTATCAAAGGTGTTACTTATTTAAAGTTGTGTTACCGCTTGTATTCCGAACTGCCCGATTTTGCCGATTTTAAGAGGTTTTTTCTGAATACTCCAAGTGTTACCGAAAGGAAAGATGAAAAATGGACAACGACTCAAAGAGAATAGGACTGTATATAGGTAAGGATTTACTCAAAGCCTGTGACAATGCCATAGCGCAAACCAACGCAACATCACGAAGCGAATTCATTTCCAACGCAATAGAGTTTTACATTGCGTGGCTTAATTCAAAGAACATAAGTAAAGTGCTTACTCCTGCACTTGAATCCGTCATCAGTTCAAAAATTCTTGATACCGAGGATAGAATTGCAAGAGTGCTGTTCAAGCAAGGAGTTGAGCTTGCAATGCTGATGCATGTTGTTGCGGCGACCAATGATATTACCGAAGGTCAGCTGAAAGATTTAAGAAAAATATGTGTTGACGAGGTCAAACGAAACAGCGGTAAATATAAGTTTGATGATGCTGTAAGGTTTCAGAAAGGGTAAGCTATGCCGAGAATTATTATGAAATCGCCCTACATCAAACCGAATTCCAAAACTCATATCGGAAATTATGTTTCATACATTGCTACTCGTGACGGAGTTGAAATGGCTGACAGCACACAAAAGTTTATGGAAGCGACTTCGGTTCAGAAAAATATTATCAATAAATTATTGATAGATTATCCTGACTCAAAGGACTTGTATGAGTATCAGGATTATCTTGATAAGCCGAACAGAGGTAATGCAGATGAATTGATTTTGCGGATTGCTGAAACTCACGCAGAGTTATTCGGCGACCGAGAAAAATATGTAAGATACATCGCACAGCGACCGAGGGTTGAGAAAATATCTTCACACGGCTTATTTACCGATGGCGGTGTGCCGATAGTTTTATCTGATGTGCAGAAAGAGGTTGCAGAAAGCAAGAGTAATGTGTGGACGCATATCATTTCTCTAAAGCGAGAAGATGCGAAACGGCTGGGCTACAACAATGCAAAAGCTTGGATGAATCTAATTCGTTCACAGCGAAATATGATAGCGGAGAATATGAAAATCGCTCCCGAAAATTTCCGATGGTATGCGGCATTTCATAACGAGGGACATCATCCTCACATTCATATGATTGCATATTCTACAAAACCGAACGAAGCGTACCTGACGGAAAAGGGCATTGAAAATATCAAGTCAAATCTTGCAAAGGTAATCTTCCGTCAGGACTTGATAAGTATTTATCAGAAGCAAACCGAACATAGAGATAGGCTCCGTGCTGAGGCTCGTGATATTGTAGAGGATTTGGTTTCAAAGATTAACTCTGAAATATATATCAGCGTATCAATTCAGCATAAGCTGTTGGAGCTTGCCGACAGGCTTTCAAAAACGAAAGGTAAAAAGGTTTACGGTTATCTTAAACCTGATGTAAAAGCAATCGTTGATTCCATTGTTGAAGAGCTTGCCAACGACAGCAGAATTAAAAAGCTGTATGATCTTTGGTATGAGCAAAAAGAAAATACAATCCGTACTTACACAGATGAAATTCCTGATAGGATTCCGCTTGCCAAAAATAAGGAATTCAAGTCAATCAAGAATGCAATAATCAAGGAAGCGTTGAAATTAATTCCTAACGAAGATGAAGTGGAATCAAAAGAGAATACAGACGAAGAATCTGTTTCAAATCCCTTTGAATATGAAGAAAACACCTCTGTCGAATCAGTCTTTGATTCAGGCAGAGGTGTTCTGTATCCTCGTTATTCAATTAAAACCAACAGCAACAGCGTTGCAGTTTCCTCTCTTTATCTCCTGCGTTACCTCTGCAATATGCTTCAAAGTAGGCTTCGCTTTGAAGAAAAGCAGAAAGCACAAAGGACAGATAAAAAGTTACAGCAGAAGATAAATGATAAAAAGCAGGCTCAGGGGTTGAAAATGTAAGTTTGATAAATTGGAGTCTGTATTATTTATTTAAAAAGTCTGTCATCTCACTAATCATATTTTCAATTGATTTCACTCTATCACTAATCCCAGATTGCATCCTCGGATGCTTATCTTTAATAACTTCTTTTTCTTTAGCTTTTCTCATTTTTTTATCAGATTCTGAGATTAACAGTTTAAAAGCAAGCGTAATGTTATAGTTTTCAATCATTTCTTTCGTAAATCCAAGATATCCATTCCCTTTGATTATTTCATACAAGTGGGTAGCACATCTTACTAAAACAAATACTGATTCTCCCACATAAAGCAATTCTTCCTTGCTATTTATTTGAACATATATCTCATAAATGCCAGCTCCAATTGCTTCCACAAATTTGTCTTCAAAGAATTTTACTTTGATATTCATTTATTCCTCCGCTACAACTTCCGATTTATCAATCAGTAATTTTGATATTATCATACCACATATAAAGGTGTTTGTCTATCAAAAAGCAACCCACCGCCAAGGAACAACTGCGCCTAAATGCTGACAGGTGCCACCTGTCACAGTGATAAGAGAAAAACTACCCACTATAAGATATTACAGCAGAAAAGAAAAATATATTATACTCAAGGAAGTGATTAAAATATCAACCTACATTCATTTTACAAAAGAACAAAGAGAACAGGCAAGGCGAACAGACCTTGCTAATTTTTTAGTCAGTCGAGGCGAGAAAGTCAAGAAATCAGGTTCGGAATATGAATGGCTTGACGGCTCGCAAAAGGTTACAATCAGAGGACACCTCTGGTATCATCAGTACAAACAAAAGGGCGGTGATGCGGTTGACTTCGTCCGCAGATTTTACAACAAGGACTATACCGAAGCGGTTCAAATGCTTTTGAATAACGGTGGCAGTCAAATCATAACATCACCGCCCATAGAAAAAGAGCATAAACCCTTTAAACTGCCACCGAGGAATGACAGAATGAGCCGAGTTTTTTCTTATCTGCTGTTGACTCGTGGTATTGATAAAGATGTTTTGTATGAGTTCGTGCGGCGGAAAATGATTTATGAATCGTCAGACTTTCACAACGCTGTCTTTGTCGGCTACGATTCAAACGGTAAACCTCGCCACGCCCACAAGCGAGGAACTGTGACGAACAATCCGTACAAAGGAAATGCTGCAGGAAGTCAACCCGAATTCAGTTTTCACTGGCACGGCACAAGCGATAAAATTTATCTCTTTGAAGCACCGATTGATATGCTTTCCTACATTTCAATGCACAAGGAAAATTGGAAAGAACATAGCTATGCGGCATCCTGCTCCGTTTCGGATAGGGTGCTTTTTCAATGTCTTAAAGATAATCCAAACATCAAAAATGTGTTTCTCTGCTTTGACAATGACGAGGCAGGACAGACAGCAAACAAACGGATAGCCGATAAATTAAACTCAATGAATATCAAAAGCGAAATCCTCATTCCTATCCATAAAGACTGGAATGAGGATATTTTAAACGGTGAAAGGACTGATGAAATATGCCGTCAAGTGTTATAACTCTGATTGTTGTTGCAGGCTCAATGTTTGCCTTGTTCATAATAATTACTACGGTCGGCAATTACTATTCACTCAACCGTATAAAGAATAAGACAGTCGGTCAAGGTCAGCACGGCACGGCTCGTTGGGCGACCAAAAAGGAAGTCAAAAAAACATACAAACGAATTGATTTTCAGCCTAACGAGTGGAGAAATAATCCAGACAGCAGACCAAAGGAGCAAGGTATAGTTGTTGGCTGTAAGAACAGCAGGAAAGGAACAACCGCATTGGTTGATACAGGAGATGTCCACGCTCTGATGATTGGTGCGGCAGGTGTCGGCAAGACTGCATTTTGGCTTTATCCATGCATTGAATATGCCTGTGCAACGGGTATGTCATTTTTATCAACCGACACAAAGGGTGACATTGTTCGAAACTACGGAACGATTGCGGAAAAGTACTACGGCTACAAAATTTCAGTCATAGACTTGCGTAATCCTACACGCTCACACGGCAACAATCTCCTGCATCTTGTGAATAAGTATATGGACTTATACAAAGCCGAGCCCGAACAGCTTGTTTACAAGGCAAGAACCGAAAAATACGCAAAAATCATTTCAAAAACGATTATTCTTTCCGGTATGGACTCGGCTTCATTTGGACAGAACGCTTACTTTTATGATGCGGCAGAGGGACTTTTAACAGCGACCATTCTGCTTGTTTCAGAATTCTGTGAATCCGAAGAAAGGCATATTGTTTCGGTATTCAAAATCATTCAGGAGTTACTTGCTCCGACCAACAAGAAAGGCAAAAATCAGTTTCAGCTATTAATGGATTATCTTCCCGATGACCACAAGGCAAAATGGTTTGCAGGGGCGGCTCTCAACACAGCCGAGCAGAGTATGTCAAGCGTTATGAGTACAGCTTTGTCAAGGCTGAATGCTTTTCTCGACTCCGAGCTTGAACAGCTTTTGTGTTTTGATACAGAAATAGACGCTGGAAAATTCTGCAATGAAAAGTGTGCAATCTTCATTGTAATGCCTGAGGAAAACCCTAACACATTCTTTATGGTTTCGCTTATTATCCAACAGCTTTACCGTGAAATACTGTCAGTCGCAGATGAAAACGGCGGTGTACTGAAAAACCGCTGTGTGTTCTTCTGCGATGAATTTGGAACCTTGCCAAAGATTGATTCAGCCGAGATGATGTTCTCTGCCTCCCGTTCAAGGCGTTTGCAGATAGTTCCGATAATCCAATCCTTTGCACAGTTGGAGAAAAATTACGGCAAAGAGGGTGCTGATGTAATTATCGACAACACACAGCTCACAATCTTCGGCGGATTTGCTCCCAACAGCACAAGTGCGGAAGTCCTATCAAAAGCACTCGGTTCAAGAACAGTAATGTCAGGCTCAGTAAGCAAGAGCAAAAACGATCCGTCACAATCCTTGCAAATGATTGAGCGACCATTGATGACTCCCGATGAGTTGAAGTCACTTCCAAAAGGCACATTTGTAGTTATGAAAACAGGCTTTTATCCCATGAAAGTCAAACTTAAATTGTTCTTCAAATGGGGTATTAAATTTGAGGAAAAGTATGAGGTCATGGAAAACGGCAATCGTGAAGTTCACTACGCAAACCGTTCGGAGTTGTTCAACAACATAATCCAGACATACTCTCCTCAATATCTTGAACAGCCAGTAAATGATTCGGATTTTGATGAAGCAAGCAGTGAGAAAAAGAAGAAAAATGAAAATATTAAAACCTCTCCAAATGTAGAACAGACCGAAAGTGACAATACTGCAAATTCTGAACAGAAATATGAGCCAACAGAAGAACCCGGAAATTCAATGGTTGAACAGAACGCAGACAAGCAAAGAAAAGTAGTCATAAGAACTGAAAGACTACCTCAGGAGGGGCTGGACAATGAGTAGATTAACTTATCTCTATCAAATGGACTTACCCCACAGAGCCGTAGCTGTCTATACCTATCTCTACGACAGAGCAAACAAAAACGGCGAATGCTGGCCTTCGGTAAAAACAATAGCAGGCGACATAAAGCTGTCGTCTGCCACAGTACGCAGAGCTATTAAAGATTTGAAAAAAGCCGGATTAATAGAAACCGAACAACGATACCGTGAAAAAGGGGGTAAGAGTAGTTTACTGTACAAAATACTTAATCGGTAAAAATATAAACCCAACTGCAAAACATTTTATATTTGCAGTTGGGTTGGGTAATATTATAAATTAGATGTCGCTCTACCGATATCGGCGGTAGAATTATGAGGCTGAAATGTAATTGTAGTATTGAAAGTTTTTTGATTATCTTTATATGTCATGCTCATAATTCCGTCATATTTATTAACTACTCTTTTAATACTTTTTATGCCGATACCGTGCATTCCGGAATCTTTCTTTGATGATATAATATTCTCATTGACTTGCAGAGGTTTTTTATCACTGGAATTTAAAACGCTTATTACGAGAAAATTAGAATTTCTTATATCAATAGAAAAAATGATAAATTTATTTTCAGATTGTCTTGCTGCTTCAGTAGAGTTTGCAAGTAAATTATCAAATAAAGATGTTATGTCAGGCTCACTCATAAAGTTAATTTGAGTATTTTGAATATTTACATCAAAACTGATATTTTCGTTTTTACAAATTTTATAATATCTGTTAGTAATTAGATTAAGCAATGCATTATTGCTATAATCAATTGGATTCATTATAGCAAAATCGTTTTCTATGTTATTGATATAATCTATTATATCCGCATCGTTATTCATAGAGAGCATTTTTAATGAATTTAGGTGCTTTGTTATATCATGAATCAAAACCTTAGAATTTTCATTTTGTTCTTTTAAGAGTTCATAGTATGAAACACTGTTATCTTCTTTTTGTTGTGCCAAAAGAAGCTCAGTATATTTTCGATTAGTTTTTACTGTTTTATCATGAACATAAAACACAACAATATTTGATAACAATGATAGTAAATTGCAAATCACTAATGCAAATTTAAAATTTTCATTCACACTGTATTCAATACATAAAAATATTGAGGTATACATAAAGGCTATGGAAGCAATAGGGAGAATACAAAGGAATAGAGAAGAATACAATCCATCACTTTTATATTCTTTTGAAGAAAATCTGGCTAAAAAATGTACAGTAACAAAATACAACAATTTGCTGATTGTTGCTTGAATTATGAGCATATATTTATCATTGAAACAAATGTCTAAATCAACAGAGAATAAAACGGAAAAAATAAAAAATACAAGTATTTCCGTGATAATCATAAATGAGAGCAATAAAAATGAATGAAACAGGCTTGACTTTATATTTGCTTCATAACATAAAATGAGAATTACAAAATTGCAAACGAAGAAAGACAATAAATTTAATGCAGGAATATTTAGTTTTGCAACTGAAAAAGAAATGATACTACTAATAGAAGCTACAAGAAAGATTATCCTATAATTTTTTTTAAGTTTGAATTTCTTATTAAAATAAATAATAGAAATTATTGTTTCAATTACAAAAACGATTGCATAACATAAATCTGAAATCATACCGTCACCCCAATATATTTTTGAAAAGAATCTTTAAATGAGGTATAGAATCTTCTTGATATAGGTATATGTTCAAATTTTTTTTCGTTTGCTGATAAAGTAATGTCTGTTTTACTGAAGTTTGTTACATTTTTTAAATTGACGATGTAGCTACAATGTGATTGAGCGAAGTAATCATATTCGTTTAATAACTTTTTCCAAAAGTCAAAATTATTTTGTGTTTGTAATTTTTTGTCTTTTGTAAATATACATGCCTTTCGATTTTCAATAGTTATATATAAGATGTCTCGAGTGAATACATTGTAGAACCCATCATATGTTTCAACAGCAATGTTTTGTGTGCTTTTCTGGTATAGATTAATAGCAATATCTATATTTTTCATAAACCTGTTTTTGTCTAGCGGTTTAGAAAGATATCTAAATACCTTGAGATCCATTGCGTCATCTAAATATGCATGGAAAGAAGTAACGATGAAAATAATTATATTAGGATTTATCTTTTGTAAATGCTTAGTTATAGTTAGTCCATTGATACCAGGCATTTCAATGTCAATAAAAGCAATATCAAAATTTTCCTTTTTTTGTTTAACATTATCACCGCAAGTATAGGATGATATTTCAAAATTTAGTTTTCTCTTCTTGGTTATAGCATTAAGGAAAACAGAGATTTGTTTAATTATATTGATATCGTCATCACAAATTATAATCTTCATAGTTATAATCCTCCTATTATAAGAATTATAACACAAAAAAATACAAATGTCACCTTATTTTTCTTGTTCTGATAATATTATTTCAATTATTTTTGAGATAAGGGATAGTGATTTCTCGTTACAAAGTAAAAGATTGTCAGAAATATTTTTTGGAATATTTTTTGACTTTATATTTCCTAAAAGTAAATAATCTGGAGTAACATCCAATTTTTCGAAGATTTTAGCAAATATTTCTAAACTTGGAATAGAGTGTCCATTTTCAATATTTGATATATGGTTATTTGATAAGTCCGTTACTTCAGCCAGATAGTTTTGCTTCATTTTTAACTCATGACGTCTTTGAGAAATCCTAAGACCAATTTTATCGTAGTCAACAGTCATAATATCACCAATAATATAGTAACAATTTTTTATGAAATAATGAACAAACCTAAAAAGAATAATACTTTTTAAATTGTAAAAAATCAAATACTTTTGTATTAGTTTCGTTTCAGTTTGAATATTGTCGGATTTTATGAGAAAAATGACCACTTTTGAAATATTTTGAACCAATTTTACAAAATCTCACAAAAATATTAATCGATATGATAAAATATCCCAAAAGGAGGTCGTTTGTAATGAAAAATGAAAAAATGGTGTCAAACAAGGTGAAGAAAGGAATTAAATGCTGTTTAGTTACAGCACTAAAATCTAACGCTAATTCTTCTGGTTGCTTCTTTATCTATCAGCCAAAAGCACCTAATGAGTTTGAAAGATTTAAGAAGATTAAATGATTAAATTGATTTCCGACAAAGTCGCCTGCTACTTATGCAAAGATGAAGATTGTAAAGATAACTATGGTTTATACGAGTATGCTGTGTACATCATATTATCCTCATTATTCCATATTGCGACAATTATTGTTTTAGGATTGTGCTTCAATTTATTAGTTGAAAGTTTGATGTTTTATTTTTCTTTTATATCTATTCGCAAGTTTGCAGGCGGCTACCATGCTAAAACGCCAGTAAGATGTTATGTGTTTTCTGTGATTTCGACAGTATTTATCCTAGTTGTAATGAAAATTATACTCGTTGTTGATTCGCTGCTTATTATGTATGGATTATTATCACTGGACTTAATATGCGTTATTCTAATTTGCATGTTGTCTCCAATAGATACAGATAATAATCCTTTGAATAACAGAGAAAAAAAAGTATACAAAACAATATCTGTAGTCGCTTCTATTACCATTTTTGGGGTTTCGTATGTGTTAATGCTTTTCTCCTTAAGTAATATCGGAGCATCCTTTATATTTGGTATGTTTATGAGTACTTTAGTGCTGATTTTAGGGGCAGTATTAAGAAATTAGAGGGTAAGTTATGAATAAATATAATGAAAATCAATTTATTTTACAACTTTGTAAAATAAATACATATGACAGAGAAAAGATGATCTCATTAATAAATGACGGACTTGATTATCCATACATTTTAGGCCATTTATTATATAACCGAGTTGGTGGTGCTGCTTATACTGTTTTAAAAGAAAGTAATTTATTATTTAATATGAACCGTGAGTTTCGTAATACACTTAAAATGGTTTATGACTGTAATTGTATTAGACAAGACAGTAGTAAGAAAGTACTCAGCTTATTATGTAGAATGTTTGATAATATTGGAGTTCCTTACGCATTGCTAAAAGGTTCCTTTTTAGTTGATATATACAGTAAAGGAATTCGTACTTCTAATGATGTGGATATCTTAGTTAATCAAAATAATATTTCTGCGATTACTGAAATGTTAAGGAACAATGGTTTTAAACAGGGCAATATACGCAGTGGGAAATTTCTTGAAGCTACTCGTTTAGAAATACTGTCATCAAGACTTAATAGGGGGGAAACAGTTCCTTTTATAAAAGAAGTAGATTTGCCACAAATGGAGTTTTGTGAGATTGATATCAATTATTCTTTCGATTATAAAGCTCGACAAGAAACTAATATTGTAGAAGAATTTTTAAATAATACACAGCCAAGTATAAATACAGAATATGGTAGCATGAATACATTGAAAATTAGTTATTTTTTGATTCAGCTTTGTTTACATTTATATAAAGAGGCTACTGTGCTGAATTGGGTAAAAATGGGTAGAGATATTTCTTTGTATAAGTATATGGATATATATGTATTTATCTATAAATTTTTTGATGAAAATTTTAGTGATGAATTCATATCTATAGTAAAAAAATACAGTTTAGAAAGAGAGTGTTATTACACTCTATATTATACGAAATTACTTTTTGATATAAGTAATGAGTATTTGAACAATATTTTAAAATGTATATGTCCAACAAATTTAGAATATTTAAAGCATATCTTTGATCCTGAAACCAAAAAAATGTATGAATTTAAGGATAGTTATATGGATTGGGCTTTTTCAAACAATAAATTGGAGAAATTATATGAAATTAATTATGGGTAAAAACAATTATCCCGGAAAGCTTATAGTTTTCTGTGGATTAGATGGTAGTGGTAAAACAACATTAATAAATTATTTAAATGACTACCTATGCAAACTATCTTTAAATCCTATTCTGACAAAACAACCGACACCTGATATGAGAAATAATCATATTTTTAGAGTTTTTCAGGATCAGGATAATAAGGAGAACTTTGATTATAGAGCACTTTCCTTAATGGCTGCTTCAGACAGACTTCAACATAATAAAAGTGTTATCATTCCAGCTTTAGAGCAAGGTAAGACTATAGTGAGCGATAGATACTTTTATTCGTGTTTAGCTAATCTTCAATCTAGAGGATATATGGAAGATATATGGATTTATGATATCGCTAAAAATATTCCACTCCCAAACTTGTCTTTTTTTTTAGATATAGATGTAGACGAAGCTATAAGAAGAGTGAGAAAGAGACCTGACGAAAAGGAAAGATACATTGATGTTGAATTACAGTATAAGCTTAGAGAAAACTACTTGAAAATTGCAGAAGCAATAGGCGGTATTATTATTCGAACTGATAATACTATCAATGAATCCTTTTGTGTAGTTAGAAATAGCATAGATAACTTATTTTTGATAGGAGAAGAATGAAATGGAATCATCGAAGATATTGGATATCATTAAATCAGTTTCACCTTATGAATCAGAAATCGAGTATGATTCTAATTTAAAGGATGATTTAGGATTTAGCAGTTTGAAAATGGTTGAACTGATCCTTGAAATTGAAACTGTGTATGGAATTGAATTTGACGATAGTGATTTAGATGTTTCAAAAATTAATACTGTTAAGGATTTAGAAAATTTAGTGTGTGAATATTTAAAATGAACATATTGCTAAAGTATTTGTATGAAAAAATGAGTGAATTTCCAAATTCATTAATTTCCGATGAAAATGAGAAAATAACATACGGAGAGTTAATAGAATTTGCAGAAACCCATCATACAATTTTTTTAAATAGGAAATATGGGATAGTTTGCAAAGGAGTTATTAATACTATTAAAGCAATTTTTTGTTGTCTATTTTCTGATGTGACAGCGGTTATTATGTCTGATAAATATGGAAAATCGTATTGCCAGAAAATTATAAATAAAACAAAAATATCATATCTGGTTGATGATTCTGGTATTAAATGCATTGCTCCAGAAATCGAAGAAAAAGAGGATATATCGGATGTAGCTTATATAATGTGTACATCAGGTACTACAGGCGAACCGAAAGCTGCGATGATTACTTATAATAATATTTTGTGTAATATAAAGGATATCGGTAAGTATTTTAATATTAATAGTAGTGACACCATTTTAATTACTCGTCCGTTATGTCATGCTTCTGCACTTGTGGGTGAGCTTTTTGTTTCATTAATGTGTGGGGCAAATATTGTTGTTAATGGTTTGGATTATAATCCCTTCTTGATTTATAGAACTTTGTGTAAAGAAAAAATTACAGTTTTCTGTGCTACTCCAACCGTGTGCTATCAGCTTGCCGATATTTGCAGTAGAAAAGAAGATAGAATAAATATAAGGAAAATTGCCATTAGCGGCGAATGTATGACTAGAATTGTTGCCCATAAGTTGTTGAATACATTTCAAGACTCTGAATTATTTAATGTTTATGGTTTAACCGAGGCTTCTCCTAGAGTCTCATATCTATCACCAGATTTGTTTAATAAAAAACCTGAATCAGTAGGAGCGGCATTAGATTCTGTGAAATTGAAGATAGTCGATGGTGAGTTGTATGTAAGCGGAGATAGCGTTATGAAAGGATATTACGAAGATCCAGAATTAACTAAAAAAACAATACAAGAAGGCTGGCTGAAGACGGGAGATATGGCTTCGTTTGATTCTGAAGGTTTGCTATATATAAAGGGTAGAAAAGACAACTTAATAATTCGTGCTGGTATTAACATATATCCTCAAGAAATTGAAAATGTTCTATTGCAAGATGAGCATATAAAGAATGTTATAGCGTATCGAATTAAAAATGATATTGCGGGGGATAGGATTGGTTTGAAAGTTGAGACGAATAATCTTACAGAGGAAGAAATATTTAATATTTGTAAAAAGTTACTTCCTACCTATCAACTTCCAGATGTTATCAAATGCGTAGATAAGCTACCTCAAAGCACGAACGGGAAATTAATAAGATGTAGTTAAGGTAATTATCTTGAAGGGAAAGATAAAATGATAAAAAAGATATTAAGTGTTGTTGTTTTGCTAATCGTGTTATTGGGATGTTGTGCATGTGAAAAGAATAGCGCAATTAAGAAAAATGAATTTGAAGTGTTATCTAGTGATGACAATATTTTTAAATATGTACCTATAGAAAATATATCAAAGTATCAACATGTTGAATTAGTTGATGAGTTTGAGAGCGAGATTAGTACAGGTTATAAAAATGAAGATGGTACATATACGCTTTATATTTTTTCCTCTCCCATTAGATATAAAAAGGGGGTTTCCAATTTTGTTGATGTTGATAATAGATTAAAGAATATATATTCAGGAAGATACTTTGAAAATGGATTTTTTTACACGAATAACGAGGGATATGTTTCATCATTCTTTCCTAAAACATTAAATGAAGATAATAATTTTTTATTAGAAAACGATTTATATGAACTGAGTTTTACCTTAGATAACATTGACTCTGAGGGTGAATTTCAATCGCAAAAGGAGAGTATCTGGGGGCAAAAAAACGATTCTATTATATATTCTTGTGATGACTACCAAGTTAATGCATATGCAACAAAGGCTGGAATTAGAACTGAAATTGTATTAAACAGTTTGCCAAAAGATAATAAAATCAAATTCACTGTAAAAAGTCCTGATCTAAGAAAAAAAGTTGAGAATGATTATATTATATTTGTTGATGATACAAGAAGTCAGGATAATCAAATCCAGTCAATTGTTAGAACCCCTATTGTAAAAGATTCATATAGTGGTAGTTCTAATGAAGAAGATCCACATTTGTTTTTAAATAATAGGATTGAGACGGAGAGTATCGACAAAGGCGTGCACACAGTAAGTTTTGTTTTAGATGAAGCAGTAAAGAATTCCGAGAATATCAAGTTTCCTGTGTTCATGGACATATTATGGGATATGCACACAGGAAAACAACCAGATTCGTCTGTATATTCTGAAAAACCATATGATAATAACTATTTACAAGAATATAGTGTTGTGGGAAATAGTCCGTTTTTCGGTACTGGACAGAATTATTTGAGACTTAGGTTAAACGAATATATAGACGATAATCCTAGCAATGTAAAATCAGCAACTTATTATACATATGAAATGTCTGGATTTAATACTAAATCGGAGATTACCCTTAATAAGGTTGAATCGTTCTGGTCTAGTAGCGAAATGAATTGGATGACTAGGGTGGAGCCTGGATATAATATAAGCTCAAAATCAATACAAAAATCAGGGTATGTGGACTTTGATATTACTGAAATAGCAAAAAAAGCCCTAGAAGATGAAACATGCGATACGGAATCATATGGAATTGCAATGGTTGGAAATAATGTAAAGAACTCATATAGAATTTTCGCATCATCAGATAATCCTCTGTTTCCTCCTTTTGAGGCAATAACTTTTTATGATATGCCAGAAAATATTAATATTTATAGAAAATAAAAAGGATATACCTAAATATATGGCTTATAAAAAGAAATTATTAACTAAAATATCACCTCAAAAGGTAGATAACTTAAATTGTTATGATAATAATATTATTGCTGATATTTCTAGATTTTTTCAACGAGATTATCAAATATCATTGTTGGGAGAGTTCGACTTTACATATAGGAATATAGATGAAATAAATAACCTATTGGATTACAATTATATATTTACTGGTGATATATTATATGTTCCATACATGTTATCTAAGTGCGTAGGCATATCGCTTGAACACATTGAGATAAGAGAAAAAGATAATCTCATTATGTTTATTGAGAGAATATCGAGTTACATAGACACTGAGTTTCCGGTTGGTATAGGAATGGATTCATATTATCTTCCTTGGAATCCCCAATATAATATTTTGCATAGAAGACATTATTTTCTTATTATTGGTTTAGATTTGCAAGAAAATATTTTTTATTGTTTGGATAGCTATCTTTCAAATAAAATACAAAAGATACCTATACCTCTTGTTTATAGAAAATTTGATAGATTAATATTAGTTAATAAAATTTCAAAAGAAAAGTCATATTCAATAAATAATATTATGGAAGATATTCAGAAATATTTACTAAATAGCGGAAAAAAATTCAGTTGTGATACAATTAGAAATTTTTCAAAAGATATTATGAATACAAGATTTTTTGTGGATCAGAAGGTAACTGGGCATGTATTGGAAAATTCAAATTTCTTATTTCGATTAACAGATGTTGCTAATAGCAGATATAATTTCTTACAAGGATTAATTTATCTTAAAAATAAACTTAATTTAGATAATTTAAATGATAGTTTAGAAAAGACATATAATGTCTATAAAGACTGGAATATATTAAAACGAATTTTAGTTAAAGGTTATATTAGCGGAAGAGTTACCGAATCACTAAAAAGGGCATCTGATTTATTGAAAAGAATAGCTGATAATGAGGAGACTTTATTGGTAGAATTGGATTTGATAAGCAAGATTTAGGAGAAATGCAATATGACAGATTTTGATTATAAAATTCAAGGAAAAATTATTTTTGAGAATAGACTATATGAAAATTACGAAATTATTAAGATAGTTAATAAAACAAAAAACTATGTATTGAGGAATTTTAATGATAATAAACCAGTTGCGATTGCTATGCCAAGATGTGTTTATTTATTGACATCGGTTTTAGCCCTTTTAGAAAGTAAAATTGCATATCTTCTAATTGATATAGATTTACAGCCACAAAAGAGAATTGAATATATTCTTGAAGATTCAAATGTTAGCACAGTTTTAACAATTTCAAATTATGAATATTATTTTTCTGGAAAGCAAGTTGTAAATGTTGATGAAATTAAAGATACTTCTAAGTGTAATATCGAGTTTAGAAATTCCAATTTAGCTTATTTACTTTATACGTCAGGAACAACTGGACTTCCTAAGGGTGTAGAAATCTCAAGGGAGTCATTACATAATTTTATTAAAGGAATTACAAACATAATAAAATTTAATAGTTCAGATAGAATCATATCTTTTACAAGTCCATCATTTGATATATTTTTTCTTGAAGCTATTATGCCTTTGTACTTTGGCACGACCGTTGTATTAGGTTCAAGGAAAGAAATTAAAAATCCTCAAAAGCAGATTGAACTAATTCAAGACCACCAAATCAATATGATGCAAATTACACCTTCGGGTTTGAGATTGCTCAGTAAAGTGGACAAGAATCTAACGTTTTTGAAAAATATACATACAATTATGGTTGGAGGAGAAGTTTTTCCGTTAGAAATACTCCAGAAACTTCAGCTAAACCTTAATATGAAAATATATAATATGTATGGACCGACTGAGACTACAATATGGTCATCAGTTGCTGATTTGAGTAATTCAGATTATATTCATTTGGGTAGCCCGATATTAAATACAGAGATTTTTTTATTAGATGATAGTTTGTGTAGAGTAAGTGATGGAGTAAAAGGCGAAATATGCATATCAGGTTCTGGCCTTGCGAATGGATACCATAATAATGAGGAGTTGACTAGTAGTAAATTCTGTAAAGTAGCTCAACTATCAAATAGAGTTGTCTATAGAACGGGTGATATGGGGGTTATAAATAGTAGCGGTAAATTATTGTATGTGGGAAGAATTGATAATCAAATTAAATTGCATGGTCATAGAATCGAACTTGAGGAAATTGAAACAGCGATTTTATCATTAGAAACTATTACAGATTTAGTAGTTTGTTTTGATGAAAAAAATGAAGAACTAGTGGCTTTTTACTCTTCTACAGATGGAAAGACAGATGAGAATATTATTGCAAAATTAAAAGAGGCATTACCTAAATATATGATTCCAAATAAGTTTATATTAGTTGAAAAATTTATTTATTCGAGCAATGGTAAAATAGATAGAAAAGCTGTTCTGGGTCGATATTTAGAAGATGTTTCTAGGATTAATAGAGCTAACGAGAACAGTAAAAAATCAATTATAGATGTTATTAATTTGATTGTATCAAAATGTTTACATATTACAGATGCTTCAATTGATTGGAATTTAACTATAGAACAGTTAGGATTTGATTCCATAACATATGTAGAGTTTATAGTTGAATTAGAGAAATTGTTAAATATAAATTTTGAAGAAAATGTTTTGTCTATAGATAATTTTAAAAACTTAAAACAACTTTATGAATATATTTCATCATTAATTGACATTAGAGGTGTACAGTGATTATTTTACCGATAAATGAAAAACCTCCATTTAAATCGTATCTACATAGAGCATATCCAATCAGTGTAATGTTAGCAAATAATCCGGATTCTGCATGTTGGATTAGAAGTATGTTCTTACAGTTGTATTTTGATACTAATGATCCATCTTACAAAATGGATTTTTATCCAATACCTCTTTATAGATATGAGTGTTTAGATGATGGTCACATAAAGGGATGTATACTTAACGAAGATAATATTATTTGCTTTTCAAAACAGCTTTTAAATAATGGATATTATTTGTTGTTTATAGTAGATGAGTATTATATAGAAGGAACATATTCATATAAAAATACTCATTTTGATCATTGGATTATGGTGCACGGGTATGACGAAAATAAACTATATTGTGTAAGTTATCTATCTGATAGACGATTTCAAAGGTTTACAATCGAATATATTACATTGTTAAAATCTGTTAAATATGTACATGGTATTGGAGTTTACAAGCTTGTAAACAACTTTCAATTTGACTATGATTTTAATTTAGCCAATGAACTCTTATATGATTATATTAATTCAGTAAATACTTCAAAGAAACATAGAATATATAAAAGACCCAATGATGCACTATATGGGCGTGATGTATATCAAGCTATGATTGATGATTTGAATTTCTCTTATGATTATAGATATACACATGTATTGCTAGAACATAAAGAAAATGTAAGGTATTGGCTCCAAGTTAATGGCGTTGATATAAAATATATCAAAATGTTTAATGATGTAATAAAACAATGTCGTGTTTTGGAGTTTCTGTATTTAAAACAAAATAGTGCTTATAACAAAAATCTTGAGGCTGAAATTATTAAACTTATAAAAAACATAGATGAGGATGAACAACATATTTTAAAAGAATGTTGTAATCAATTATTAGGTAACTAAATGATAGTAGCAAAAAACTTAAGAAAAGAGTTCAGAAAAACGATAAAAGAGCCTGGAATTAAAGGAAGTATAAAATCGCTGTTTAACCCTATAGTTGAAAACGTAGTCGCAGTGAAAGATATTAGCTTTGAAGCGAATAAGGGCGAAATTCTTGGCTTTATAGGACCTAATGGAGCTGGGAAAAGCACTATAATAAAGATGTTAACGGGAATATTGACACCGACCTCAGGGTTTTGTTCAATCGAAGGGTGTAATCCACAAAAAGATCGAAAAAACTATGTAAGAGAAATTGGAGTTGTGTTTGGTCAACGTACTCAACTATGGTGGGATTTGCCTTTGCGTGAGACTTATGGAATACTGAAGGAAATTTACGAAGTGCCAGATGAGCAGTTCAAAAAAAGGATGTCTTTCTTAAATGAAGTTCTTGAACTTGAAAAATTTATTACAAGTCCTGTTAGAATGCTTTCATTAGGGCAACGCATGCGTGCAGATATTGCTGCTTCTATGTTGCATTCTCCCAAAGTTTTATTTCTGGATGAACCGACAATTGGGTTAGATGTTGTCGTTAAAGAAAATATACGCCAAGCTATAAATTATATTAATGAGCATGATCATACTACTATATTTCTGACAACACATGATTTGGCAGATATAGAAAAAATGTCAAACCGAATAGTTATGATTGATCAAGGTAGTAGTATTTTCAATGGTACAATATCAGAGCTGAGAAGAAGGTATGGGAAAATTAGAGAACTTAACTTTGAAAGCGATACTGACGGGATAAGTGCCGTGTTAGATTATTCAGAACATTTTATAAATAGCGGTGCGGTGTTTGATGTCAAGATTAATGACAAGAAAGTGAAGGTTAGATTTAACTCAGAATTAGTTTCTGTAGCTGAAGTTTTATCGTATACTCTGCAAAAGGTAAATGTTAAGGATATATTCGTTAGTGATTCTAATATAGAGGAAATAATTCGAAATATATATAGGTAGGAAGATTGCATGAAAAAGAAGTTAAAAATTTATTTGCCATTTGTCAGTGCAGGCATGCAAGAGACGACTGTATATAGAGCAAATTGGTTTTTTCGTATATTGGGAAATTCAATCTGTTGCTTTGTTTCATATTTTCTATGGAACGCTGTTTATATTTCAAGTGGTAGCGAAAGTCTAAAAGGGTTTACTCTACCTCAAATGACAATATATATTTTTCTCGTGTTTTTAACAACCACAGTGATATATAGCGAGGGAATATATACTGTTGGAGAAGAAATACGAACAGGTTCAATAGCGATGCGAATAATCAAACCTGTTAGCTATAATTCAACATTTCTGTTCCATGAGATTGGTAAAAAAATGATGACTACATATTTGATTGTACCACTGATTATTATAGCGGTTGAATTATTTAGAACCATAATATCAGGATACATACAATTCAAAATTTCTTGTTTTTTACTTTATATTATTAGCAGTCTTTTAGCATACTTAATAAACTTCTTCTTTAATATTTGCTTTGCATTTATTGCTTTTTTTACAAAAAATATTTGGGGAGTGAATATGATAAAAAATACGGTAATAGGTTTTTTATCGGGGTCAACAATACCATTTGCATTTTTGCCTGATTTATTGGGAGAAATCTTATCTTTCTTACCGTTTGCTTCACTTAATTACACACCCGTTATGATATATTTGGGTGTGTATGAAAGTAAGACATTATTGTTCTATCTGTGTTTGCAATTATTTTGGTTATTTTTATTTTTCATTATTTCAAAGTTACTGTGGAGAGTTTCAATAAAATATTTATGTGTGCAAGGGGGCTAAATGAATATTGTTAAGGCGCTTAAAATACATAGAATTTTTGTGAGGCAGGAATTAAAAAGATTTTTGGAATATAGAAGCGATTTCATAATGGGTATAATAGGTTTCCTAATTGGTCAAATCTTTAATTTGATGTACTTGTGGATTGTTTTTGCCAATATTCCAAGTTTAGGTGGTTGGAGTTTAGAAGAAATAATTTTTTTATACGGTTTTTCCCTTATTCCAAAAGGAATTGATCATCTGTTATTTGATAATTTATGGACTGTGAGTAATTATACTATTAGAAATGGGGAGTTTGATAAATATCTGACTCGACCGATAAATTCTCTCTTCTATGTTTTGGTTGAAAAATTTCAGATAGATGCACTTGGTGAATTAATCATGGGAATAACACTTATATGTATAACTTTGCCTAAACTTTCAGTTGAATTTAGTATCTTAAAAATTTTTTTTAGTTTACTCGTTATTCCTTTTGCAACTTTAATTTATACAGGAGTAAAAACTATAACAACATCAATTTCATTTTGGATTAAAAGAAGCGGAAATATAACATATACAATATATATGGTAAGTGATTTTGCCAAATATCCCATTACAATTTACAATAATTTAATAAAGTCAGTAATTACATATATTATACCGTTTGCATTTACTACATTTTATCCTGCAAATTACATTTTAACAGGCGAAAATCCATTCTTTAGTATTGGATTTACGGTTGTGATCTCAATAATACTTATGGCAATAGGTGTTTTTCTTTGGAACAAGGGTATTAAAGCCTATGAAAGTTCGGGAAGTTAAGTTTATATAGTAAAACAATATAATGGTGAGCCCGTATTGTTAGAATGTTAAAAATATTCTTATGTTTTATCAATTATATGAATATTTATGTAGTAATAACTGTTAATAATCACAAAAACATAAGTAACAGAGTAAATACCATAATATAAACTTGAGAAGTAGATAATGAATTATAATCTATAAGTTTCTGTGATGTTAATTTTTTATGAAAGGTGATGCGTGAATTTATAATGTTATTTCTTGGCTTAATAAACTGAATTATATTTTAAAAAAGGAGAGTAGAAAATGAAAAAAATTATATCAATAGTGTTGGTGGGGTTAATCTTTGTAGGATGTTTTTCTGTGAGTGTATCTGCAGAAATCATAGAAGAACTTGAACCAATTAATTTAACCGTGATAAGTGATTCTGTAAAAATTAGAAAAATCAGTAACAATAGCATTAATGAACAACCAATTAATCTTAGCGCTACAATTGATTTAGATTCTAATGTAATTAAAGAATCAACAGATGTTATTGTTGATAAAGAATATTATGATAAAATTGCCACAACGAGTAAAAGAGATATTAATGTTATGCTCAAAAATGAATTATTAAATAAGAAACGAATAATATTTTACGGTAATAGCAATAATTTGGATTTAGAATATATTGCAAAGATTTTGGATTGTAATTATACTTTAAGAGATGAACCTTCAGTTGATCCTAAAACATGTGTCGGTTGTTCAGTTTCGTATAATGAAAACAATGTTTTAACTTATTCTAGATATTATAATCTTAGTGATGATAAGGGGATTGAAGCAGATTTAAGATTTTTGTCAGAAGATGAAGAGAATGTTATAGATGAAAAAACTACTGAAAATATTACAACACAAAAGCAAGTTAGTGTGTATAATAATGATTTTACAGATCCCTATGAGAATTATACAGATACAATTAAGTATGATGATATGCATTTCAAAATAACATATGGCCGAAGAAGATTAGCAGTAGGTTCTGTAGCTACAAAATGGGAAATATATCAGACAGCTTGGATTTCACCTAGAAATGAAAATCAAACTAAATATGTAAAGATGTGGGTTAGACCTTATGATTGGGATGGTAAACATGAAGGTAAAAGAGATGAGGAGATAGTAAGCTGGTTGCCTAAGGCCAGCCAGGCGACAAACACTACAGGTACTTCTGTGTCGTGGGGAGATACTATTAGTACTAATATCGGAACAAGTATAACATTTGGACTTTCATCAACTACAACGACTGCTAAATCATATACAAGATCTTATCCTGATATTAATATAAAAGTTGGTGATGATTCATATGACACAAACTCAGTAAGATGGGAATTTTTATTTAAAAAAGATTCTAATTCGGCAAAGGGAAAATCACAGGTAGATACTGGCGCACTAGTTATCAATAAAAAGTCGGATATGGCTATATGTATTAAATCTGAATTTAGAACTAGATGTTATAAAAAAGACTATTGGTCAGGAAAAACTACTCTTGTTGATAATCCCTATCAATCGTGGAGTAATAGAATGTTATGGAATGATATTAAATAACTAATGAGTTATTATTGTTATGTTTTAGTTTATCAAAGGAGATACCTATGAAAAAAATACTTACGGGTTGTCTACTATTAATAATGATTTTTTTTACTTCTTGTAGTGATGATGTGTTGAATTATCAAGATACTTATGAAAAATATTTTGATAATTCAATTGAATTTTCAAGAGAACATGGGCTAAATATTCTACAATATGATAATATCATTGACCTAGAGGAAAAATTGACAGATGAGTCTATTAAGAATATTATGATTAGCTTTAACTATTATAATGATTTATTAGTGAGTGAGAAAAAAAAAGTTAATGAGTTACTTGCAAAAATGATATCAAAAAAGTCTATTGTTTTTTTTGGCAATTTTCAATATAAACAAATCGTGTCTTATGTTAAATCTATAGATAGTGAATTATATATACAAATGAAAAAAATAGATTCTGATGATAATAAGATGATAAAAGCAATTGCTTTTGATTCTGATAATATAAATAATAATTATACTTTTTTAAGATATTTTTCTGATAATAAGGAAGAATTTAATAACAATGAAGCCAATGTTGTCTTATCAACTATGGAAAAATTTCATTGCGAATATGAATTTAATGATTATACGCAGGCATGCACTAAGGAAAATATTTTTGGCAAGGTTTTAGATGTATATGATTATGAGAATTTTTATATGACTGTACATAACGATTTGTTTCATATTGACAATAACCGAAAGTTGGGGATATACACAGAATCAGAAATGATTTCTAATAAGGGTAAAATTTATAGTTTGAAAATATCTCATAATTGTACAAATAATAATGGTGGAGAATTAATTAGTTTTTACCCCAACCCGTCAAGTGCGACAGGTGATATGTCAAGCGATATTTTAACAACCATATCAGATACAATACCTTACAAGTATTACTCATCATATCGTGATACATCTATTTCTACTGGTGAAGTTAGTGGAAATCCCGATTCGATTTATTGGAACTTTAATAATGAAACCGACGCTCAAGTAAGTGCAACATTTAATACCGTATCCATTTGGCATAAAGATGCTTATGGCTTCTCCAGCCAATTGAAATATGATTTATGTGTTTCAGGCGAGCAGTATAAATTTTCAAACAATATAATGCTTGAATGATCTGTTTATATAATATCAATATTGTAAGATTACTTCATAAGCATAAAAATGTCATGTAATAAAAAATGTCACTTAATAATTGAGAATGAAGTTGATAAAATGAAGAATAAGAGAATATTAATTATAATTTGCGTTTTTTTATTGATAGCTCTAAATTTAGTTGGATGTAATACTGTGGAAAATCTCAATCCAGTTCGAAAACGTTTGGCTACTAACTATAATAGTTATTGGGTAAATGAAGCAATAGGGGTGTTAGAAAATGGGAATCTCGAATATATACCTAAAATTGCGTTTATTGACACTGGTTGTAGTTTGGAATCTGACCATATAATTTATAAATATAATGTGGTTAGCCAAAATGAAGATGTCGAATATAATTCCGAACATGGTACATTGATAATGAAAGAATTCTTTAATCTAAATAGAAATGCTAGTGTTTTAACCATTAAAGTTTCTGATAGTGAAGAAAATATAAATGAGAATGTCTTTGCACAGGCAATAAATATCGCTGTAGAACAAAAATCGGACATTATTCATATTAGTTTAGGAACATCAGTTGATCATAAAGTTATTAAAGAAGCTATATCAAGAGCAATAGAAAAGGATATAATTGTTATTGCATCATCTGGAAATGCTGGAGGCGAAAAACTTTTGTATCCGGCAGCATACGAAGGTGTAATTAGCGTTATGGCAAGAGATATTAATAATCTTGATATAGCGACAAATTCAAAAAGTAAATCGAAACGTTCTTTCTCAGCACCGGGGGAACATATTTTTGTTGATGAGGAATATGTTACAGGAACATCAATAGCAGCTATATATATTACAAATGCGGTATCATACATTAAAGCAAGGAATGTAAATATCACTTATAATGAGATTGTTGAAATATTGAAAAAATCTTGTCAATATCCTACTGAATATTCATATGGAATGATAAATTATAAAAAACTGCAAAATAATATTGATTAGTGTCCTTACGCTATATAATGAAATTGGATAATTATCTAAAGAAAGTGTGATGTATATAAGGAATAGTTAAAATAGATTTACTTCTTTATAATAAAAAATACTAGGAGGTTAACATTTTATGAAGAATAAAAAAATATTTATTTCAGCAATTTTGATTGTAACAATGTTGTTTAATGTATTTCCTGTTTCTGTATATGCTACAGAAATAACAAGTAGTTTAGACCCAGAACAAGTTGTTTTAATCGGAGATTCAAAAAAATTTAAAGAAAAAAGGATCAGAACGGACGGTATCGAAAGGCAAGATATTGATTTAAAAGTTGAGGAAGATATTAGTTCGGCAGACTTAGATAGTGCTACAAATATCATTGTTGATAAGGAAAGCTATGATGAATTGCCTAATAATGAAAAGCGAGATATTAGAAAATATTTAAAAGATGAGTTAGTAAATAATAAAAGAATAAGCTTTTACGGGAATAATGAAGGCTTAAATCTTTCAGAAATTTGTGATACTATAGATTATAATTTTCCTATAATTATTGAAACTGAATATGATGAAAATTATAATATTTTTTCGTATTCTTTTGAATTAGATAAAGATGGTAATATAAAGATGACTAGATTAATTGATATATCTGGATCTGCTATTAGTGAAGAAGAAAAACTATCTAAAATTAGCAATTATCAAAAACCTGAAGAAAAAATAGATCAAAATTATGGTATAGAAACTCAAATTGTAACAGGTGGTAATGGCGCATATACCCAAACATATACAGATTTACTAATAAATAGTAAAAATTGTGACACCTTGCTTGAAGTTTATTTTGAACGTGTCAAAAAGGGAAAAGATTATACTAAATGGTATGCAGAGGCTAGAACAATAATTGATCCTACATATAATAAGAATCAATTACAATATGCATGCATTGCTCTAGGTTCACGTAACTCATTAGATATATATAGTAGAGTTAATAATCCTAATAACGACGATGAAATTGTTACAAATTTTAGTCCCAAAAATGCTAATAATAAGTCAAGCTATACTGTTGGTATTTCTGCTGATTTAGGTACTGATCCAAAACTTGGAGTTGATTATCAAACCCAAATAGATATTCAAGACTGTGAAATAAAGGTCGCTGGAGGAAATAAATATAAGATTTGGGGCTATTGTTATAAAAGTAATTCTGCTTTAGCAAAAGGCTCATCTGAACAAATGGGAGCAGTAATAATGAAAAATACTAAGTCTACATTTAATGCTATGGTTCAAGTTGGTGTAATAACTGACTATACTAATAAAAATCAAACTGTTAATAAAGTTGGTTGGAATGTAGCAGTTGATAATATAAGGCTTTGGACAAATAGACACATTTTTACGGATATAAAGTAAGAGGAGAGAGGTATTTTGCTGAGAACACATTATTTTAGGATCTTTTTTATTTTATTGTGCATTGGCATTGTATGTGTATTGCCATTATCATTATCTTCATGTAATACTGAGAATAATTATGTGCAACGAGATTTATCCAATTATGATTTTAAATTTGAGATACCTGGAGTTACAGGACGAATCACAAAAATGGAATTCTGCAATTTAAATGCTCAGAATGAAGACAATGCATATGTGAATATTGAAGTTGAATGGTCTGATTTTTATAATTTTAATAGGGCAAAAAGGCGTGAAGCAGAATCTTATTATTTGGGATTCACGCAAAATGACAGAACATACTATAAACTTGTTATACCCTCATCTGAGGATGATACAAATACAGAAGTGAAGTTAAACAATACAAAATTAAATCCTGCTGAAGATATCTCAGTAGATTTATTTAAAGTAAATCGTGGAGAGTATCCTATAAGAGAATTCATTATTCACTTATTTAATATTCCTGCAGAATAAAAGATTGAGGTTGATAAAATGAAAAATATAAAAGTATTTATATTGATAATATTTTTTACATTTTTATCTATCTATACTGGATGCAATTCTATGGAAAATTAAAATCCCACACGAATTCGTTTGACACCAAATTATAATAGTTATTGAGTAGAAGAAGCAATAGGGGTGTTAGAAAATGAGAACCTCAAGTATATCCCTAAAATTGCATTCATTGATACAGGTTGCAGTTTGGAATCTGACCAAATAATTTATAAACGCAATGTGCTTAGCAAAAATGATGATGTAGAATATAATTAAGAACATAGTATGTTGATAATAAAAGAATTATTTAACTATTATTGATGTCCGATGGAAAATAAGTGACATGAAGAAGTTTATGAAGAATACTTAAATAATTATTCGAAAAATTATCAGGTATATTTTTCTGTAAAAGATTTTGAACAATTTTTCTACGTAGATCCATTGACTTTGCCAGATTTTGACAATACATCAAATGAAGGGATAAATATTGATTGTAGATATATTTTTAACGTTGTTAGTGATATAGATGATATTGTATGTATTAAAGAATATAACAAGATAAATGGTGAGCCTAAAGGTGTACCGACAAAGACTATATTTAGGTTTAATTCTAAATGATTTGTATTATAATCGAAATGAAAAAAACATTTGGTGAATTTATAAGTGAAAAAAGACTTGAAAAATGTATTTCCCTTAGAACTTTTTCTAATTTGATAGATATATCACCCGAATATTTATCAAAAATAGAAAACGGATTAAGGGCAGCTCCTAGAGATGAAGTTCTTAATAGGATAGCTGATAAATTATCACTTCCATCAGGGGAAAAGGAAAAACTCTTTGACTTGGCAGCAGAATCAAAATCTAACTTATCTTTAGCGTCAGATTTAGTTGAATATATTCACGGTAATGAAATTGTTCATAAAACATTGAGATTAGCTAAAAGATGTAGATTATCAACGGATGAATGGCAAGATATTTTTGATAATATAGCTAAAAAATATTTATGAAAATCTGAGTTATATGCTTGGATTTTCTTTTGGAACAGGTGTGTACAAATAAGTACACGCACGGAAGGAGAAAAAATAGTGATTAAAGTAAATGAAAAAACTTTGTTTAAATTTGATATCAGATGTCCGAGTTGCAACAGAAAATTAATGATACTCAATCTGTCTGATTTCAATAGACCGCAAGTAAGCGTATTGGAGCGAGAAGAATTGGGGGTACATAATACAGAAACAAGATGTCATATATGCAAATCGTTTGTTGCGGTTGATGTAGATGTATAAAAACAAATATAATAACTTCGTACGAGCCTACAGCCGGAAACGCTGATATTGAGTTCAGTAGGAACGAGCTTACGAAATGCCGACAAGTTATAGCTTTTAATGCTATTACCTGTAGGCATTATTTTTTTGCCCTTTTTGCGTTAAAAGCAGGAAGGGCTAAATGGGTTATAGGAACAAAAGTCCTCCAATCAGTCTGAACTAATAAAAAATCAGACTGACTGGAGGAAAATTAAATGGACAAACGTCCGAGAAGAAGAAAAGATAAGTACAATCCTTATACTCTGCATAAGGTTAAAGAGCGATATTATGTTTCTTTTGTTGATGTAAATAATAATTTTCAGAAGATAGAGGTATCAAGAGAGGTGTTTGAAAGCTTTAATAAATTTGAACTTGAAGATATTTCCCAAATGAATGAGTACGACAGACATTTGGAACACTCCGAAGTATACGAACATACTTTGCATAAAAAGAAAGATGCAAGTGAATGGTCGTTAGAAGAATACTTTGAAAATGTTCAGGTTACAGAAAATTTGCATATGGCAATAAGCAAATTGCCCGATGTGCAAAAACGCAGATTGAAAAAGTACTATTTTGAAGATAAAACCTTTGAAGAAATATCTCATGAAGAAGGATGTACATATCAATGCGTTCAAAGAACGGTATGTCGTGCAGTGGGAAAAATCAAAAATATTTTAAAAAATTTATAAATTAGGGGTGTGTTTTAGCTTTTAAGTGAGGAAACAGGTGAAAGGGATTATTTCTCTTTTGCCTGTTTTCTATACTCGTCAAAAATAGAGCAGGTATTGTTCTTTGAAAATAAAATATCAGCACATCAGATACATTCCTTCTGCTGTTCGAGCGGACAAGCTAAATGAGCGAACTTCTATACAGAACTTCAGGACTCAGACATTGAAAGGTAAATTCAATGACGGCGATGACAGGCAGAAGGGATAATGATACTTCCGCCAAGTCAAAAGTCGAGCGTGATAAAACCGTCGCAACCAAAGATGGCGGCCGTGGGAGATCCTCACGGTGGTGAAATTCCAATGATGTCAATATACGTTGACAGTCTGATGTGTTCCTTGTCGCAGGGCATCGAGGATAAATAGCGACAATAGGATAGCGTGAAAATTAGAACTATCCAAAACGATTGATTTTATCCCGACAGCAGAAGATTTTTTGTTTTCTGCTGTCGGGGTATTTAGAAGAAAATTACTGAAAGAAGGTGTTAAAATGTTAGGATTTATGATTGGCCTTTTTGTCGGTGCTTTTATCGGCGTTTGCGTTATGTGCCTGTGCAATGCAGCGGCAAAAGCTGATGAGCAGATGGAAGATCATATAAACGACAAAAACAAAAAATAAGGAACAGGTGGTAATTTGAACGAAAACTATATAAATGAAAATAAAATTGATTCTGAACACAAAATAGAATCTGTTATAAATGACTGTAAGGTCACAATCTACTTTTCTAAAAACAGAAATAACCATGTTGAAAGGAATATTCTCGAAAATCTTTTGGATACATTTGAGAACAGAATGAAAACTCAGATTGGATGCTGAATTTATTTCAATTTATTTTTTGGATTTCGCTGGATATTATAGGAATTATGTAGTATTGTTGGTTTGCAAAAATCGTATGAAAGGGTGATAAAATGAAAAGAGTATATTGCTTGTACAGAGTATCAACCAAAGGTCAGGTTGATAAAGATGATATTCCAATGCAGAAAACCTCGTGCAGAGAATTTGCAGAACGCAACGGCTGGACCATTCTGAAAGAGTTTCAGGAAAAAGGTGTGTCGGGATTCAAGGTTTCGGCAAGCAATCGAGATGCTATTCAGGATTTGAAAGCTGCCGCAGAAAAGAAAGAATTCGATGTACTCCTTGTCTTTATGTTTGACAGAATAGGCAGAATTGATGACGAAACCCCATTTGTCGTCGAATGGTTTATCAAACATGGTATAGAGATCTGGAGCGTTAATGAGGGCGAACAGCGTATGGATAATCATGTGGACAAGCTTATGAATTACATACGATTTTGGCAAGCCAACGGTGAAAGTCAGAAAACGTCAGCTCGTGTTAAAACTCGCCTTAACCAGATGACATTGGACGGCAAATTTACCGGAGGTGTTGCACCCTTCGGTTACAAACTTATAAAAAGCGGTGAAATCAATAAAAAGGGAAAAGAGCTTATGGACATAGTCATTGACGATGATGAAGCTCCGATAGTCAAGAAGATATTTGAGATGACAGTCAAAGAGGGTTATGGTTCATATCGAATGGCTGACTACCTGAACAGTCACGGAATCAGAACCCATAATAACAGCAAATTTCAATGTAATACGGTTAATCGTATTCTAAAGAACAGGCTGTACTGCGGTTATCTTGTGTCAGGCGGTGTTGAATCACCGTATATAGAAAGACTGCATATCATAGATGAAAATATCTTCGACCAAGCTCAGTTTATACTGAAACAACGCTCATCAAAGAATGAGGAAAAGCAACAGATAGCAAGGACTACCAAAGGCAGTACATTGCTGTCGGGAAATATATACTGTGCTCACTGCGGTCAGAAGATGGTATCAACAAGCTATATCGACCGATACGACAGGGCAGACGGCAGTCAGTACAGAGTTAGCAGACAGAGGTATATATGTACCAATAAAGCGATGAAAAGAGGTGCATGTGACGGGCAGTCGGCTTATGTAGCACACAGAATTGACGGTGCTGTGCTTGCAACATTAAGAGATTATCTCGCCAAAATCAAATCAACACCAAAAGATATAGCACTGGAAAAACGCTACAAATCCGAAATATCGGAGTATAGGAGAAAACAGACAAAGCTTGAAAAAGAAATTGAAAAACTAAAAAGACAGGTGGTTGAATTGTCCGCCGAAATAGGACGCTCTTTACTCGGCGAAAGTCGCTTCACTCCCGATATACTGTCCACTTCTATTGACAATACAAACGATTTGCTCCATAAAAAAGAAATTGAATTAAGTGATATAAAGTACAAGCTTGCCAATCAGCAAAATGCGATGGGCAGGCTTGATTTTTATTATTCACAATTCAGAACTTGGGCAGACGAATTTGACAATTCAACAATGGAGCAAAAGAAAATGATATCCTGCCAGCTCATAAGAGAAGTGAAAGTAGCCAGAGGTTATGAGATTGAAATTGTGTTTGATCTTAACTATGAGCAGTTTTTAAATACAAGTAAATAACTGTATGTTCATTGCTCATATAAAAATATTAATTCAGAATATTGTAATATAAGAATTATTAAAAAAGCATCCGTTACATTGTGTTTATAAGCATAATGATGTTTATATATAATCTTAGCTTATTAGTATAACTTTGTGTTTTGTATGATTTTGTAGTGTGTACACAAAAGTACACACATAAACTTGGTTATATTGCACAAATACTTCTAGTGAAATTTATACACAATTTATTTTCAAAAATATTGATATATTTTGGTGAAAAGCGTATAATTTAGTAAATAGAAGAATAATTTGTTGTTTTAAAAGTGCCTCGAATTCTAAAAATAGCAAAGAATTTCTTGGATTTAATTAAATTACTAGATTGCAGGGCGTGTTTTATGCAGTTAAATCTTGAATTTGATAATAATGGCAATACTTTTACTTTTGGTTACTTATCAAATACCCAAAATATTTTGGAATCAAATAAATTACGAATATCAATTGATATAATTGACCTAATATTTAAAGAATATAGAGATAATTTTAAATGTTTAAGTCAACTTAAAGATAATACCTTACTAATTGATAAAAGTACTCATTCAAGGTATATTATTACTTCTCATACATTTAAATTTGAAAAATGTAGATATGTATTTTCTTTTAGTTTAGTGCCTGAACTAGAGTTTAATTTCGCTCACAGTAATATGAACACATACAATAATTGTACTATTATAGATAATTCAATAAATATCAATAATTTCGAAAGTTATTATAATCAAATGTCGTATAATGATGCAAAATTATTGCAGGAGCTAATTGAATTAATGGTTTATGGAAAAGTGCTAGAAAAGAGTAAATTACAAAAATTCAAAGACATGTTAATCAATAATACGGATGTACTTGGAATTCTTGTACCTATTATTTTGAAGATAATAGGTATGTAAAAATATTTGGGGAGAAGTTTCTATGTTTGAGAAAATAAATAAAGCTATTATAAACGGAAAGTGTTTTACAGAAGATACAGAAATATTACTGTATGAAAAACCTGAAAACAGAATTTCTATAATATATGGCAAAAACGGATCAGGCAAAAGTACTTTGGGAGAGGCAATCGATTTTATACATTCCCAAAATGATAATATAAACAAAGTATCTTTAGTCGATTTTGAGGGCAATGAAATATCATTGGATGAAATTCTAAAAAATAATATTTTTGTGTTCAATGAGGATTTCATAAATAGAAATATATCTATCAGCGACGATGGTTTATCGACAATTATTATGTTAGGTGAGCAAAATGATGTTGAAAAGGAAATTGATAACCATAAAGAAAAATTAAATAAAGTTAAGGCTAATTACGATAAAGTGAAAAAAGAAGATGACAAATTATCAGATGAAAATGAAATATCTTCGCCTTTAAATATCAAAGAAAAGTTTCTTAAAACATTGAAATCTGAACAGGGTTGGGCGAAAAGAGATTCTGAAATCAAAGGTAATGCAAATAAGTCTAAAGTTGTTTTTGATGTTATGGTGAATAAGCTAAGTCCATTAAAAGTTTCTGATTCAGAAGCGGATTTAAGAAAAAGTTTTTACGAAACTTTAGAATTATATAAGAAATCCGGAAATATTGAAACAGAGTATAGGGACAAAATTGAACCCGTTGTTATTCCGAGTGATATAGATCATAGTATCGTAACATTGCTGAGCGAAGAAGTTAAAAAAATAGAATTTTCAGAGCTTGAACAAAAAATACATGAAACAATTTTAGAAGGTAAACAAAGGATAGTAGAGCGAACAAATGAGGTTTTCGCTGTAGAAAAAAAGAATATATGTCCGTGCTGTTATCAATCTGTATCTGATGAATACAGAGAATATCTAATTACATGTATAAATCATGTATTAAATGAAGATATTAAAAATTTTGAGGAGAGATTACAAAGAACTAAGTTAGAAGAAATATCTTTTAATACTGAGCTTTATAAAACTCTTGATAACGAAATTATTACAGATATTATTTTAGCGATTCAAGAGTGTAATAAGACCATATGCAAATACAATGAATATATTAATCAGAGATTAGAGAATATTTATACGCCTATTTTGATTGCCCCGTTAGATTTAGGTTCAAAAATAAATGTTTTGAACCAGCAATTGAAAAGACTGGAAACAAATCGTTTAGAATTTAATAAAGCTATAAGAGAAAGAAAAGATATAAAAGATAACTTAGATAAAATAAACTTAAAATTAGCATTCATAGAAACTGAAGTTTTATTAAGAGATTATTCTGATGCAATAGAAAAACAAAATAAAATATCTCATGAACTTAATCAGCTCAATGATGAAAAAAGCTCTATCGAAAAAGAAATAGAGAAACTTAAAGATAAAAAGAAAAATATTAATATTTCTCTTGATTTAATCAATAAGTTGCTTTCATATGTTTTCCTGGATAGTAAGAGAATTAAACTTGAAACAAAGAATGATAAATTTATACTTAAATCTCAGGGCGCAAACGTTAAGCCTAAAGATGTATCAATTGGTGAAAGAAATATAATTGCCTTATGTTACTTTTTTGTAAATAGCTTAAAGGGAAGAGAAAAACAAAATTGTTATACTCAAGAATCTTTGTATGTTATAGATGATCCTGTTTCCAGTTTTGATATTGATAATCGTGTAGGTATACAATCATTATTAAGATATCAGACCGAGCAAATTATCAGGGGTAATAATAACAGCAGAATTTTGTTTATGTCTCATGACCTAAATGCAATATATGATTATCGAAAATCAGTTGATGATATCACCCATAAGAAAAGCAAGGTATCAATAATGAGATTATATAATAGGCAAATTGAGAATTATAATCTAAACAGTAAACAAGAATATACGTCACTGCTTAATTCAATTTATGATTATGCTAATACTAGTACTTCTAATGATATAAATAATTATTCTATTGGTAATGACATGAGAAGAGTCTTAGAAGCATTTTCAACCTTTGAATTTCGTACAGGACCTTCTGAATTATCAACAGAATTACTTCCGCTTCAAACATTAGAGAAACAAGATCCTGCGTATAAGTTGTTTTTCCAAAATCTTATGTACAGACTTGTTTTAAATAGAAAGAGTCACACTCAAGAAACAGTTTTAGGTTCAAGTGATTATAGATTCTTTGATGAAATCTCTGATGAAGAAAAAATTAAAACTGCAAAAGGAGTTTTATGTCTCATTTATCTTTTGAATAAGAATCACTTGATTTCTCAACTTAAGGATGATACTAAAATTCAAAGAATTGAAGAATGGTGTGAAGAAATAAAAGATATTTTTAAGAATGCAGGGATTTAAATAGGTGATTAAGAAAAATTGTATGTAGAATATGAAGACAACAAACAAATATCAGCAGGTGGTTATATGTCAGATTATCGATTTGTAATTATTAAAATAAAAGAAGGCACACAGATTTATCAAAATATTCAAAAATATTTAGAAACTGATGATGGTTTTAAATATTTCAATATTGACTGTATAGAATGTGATAATATTCATAGATGTCTTTTGTTGTTGTGCGATAGTAAAAGAATATTAAAATTACATTGGTGTAAATGTGAAGTTGGTATAAGTTCAGGTAAAAAATACATTAATTGTAAGACGCTATATTCATCATCGTCTGATATTGTGATAAAGAATACGGTTGATTCAATTTTTTTAGATATTGATAAAGATTTTGATGTTAGTTATATAACGACAGAATGGTCAAAAGATTTATATGAGCAATTTGAGAGATTACTTGCTAATTATTCTTATAAAAAAGTTACTAGAGAGTATCAATCTAACAGTCAGGATAATCAGTTGGACGAAATTGCACAAAAGAATGAATATTGCAAAAGACAGTATGATTTAAAGGTTCCGACTTCTGATGGCAGAGGTGAATATCAGAGAGATTTTGATAGGATTATTTATTCAAAATCGTATAGAAGATTGGTTGACAAGACGCAAGTTTTCTCATCATCTAAAGGAGACCATTATCGTACTAGAATGACCCACACTATGATTGTTTGTCAAATAGCACGAAGTATATGTAATGCATTGAATGCTAATCAAGCTTTAACTGAAGCAATAGCTATTGGGCATGATTTAGGACATACTCCATTTGGTCATATTGGAGAAAGAACATTAAATGCAATAATAATTGAAAAAGATCCTGATGTAGGAGGATTTAAACATAACTATCAAGGTATTCGTGTTGTATCTAAACTTGAAAAAACATATTATGAAATAAATGGCTTGGATTTGTCTTATCAAGTTATAGAAGGTGTTTTTAAGCATACAGGACAAAAAGACTACGTTGATATAAATGCTTTTGTAAATGACCAGAATTTAAAAGATTATTTGCATTTGGAGTGTAAGTTTTCAGTTACGCTTGAGGGTCAGATTGTTGCTATTGCAGATGAAATAGCTCAACGAAGTCATGATATAGATGATGCGTTTTCTTCAAAACTATTATCTTTTAATGATTTTTTTGCATATTTAAAGTTAAGTAAATTTGAGGATTTGTACAAGGAAATTGAAAATATAATAAAAAGACGTGACGATTTTAAAGAGGTAATAATTATAGAAGATAACGAACTGTTTGCAACACAGATATCATCTGCGATAGTTAAGTACTTTATAAATGATGTTATAGTAGCTTCAAACTTGAAAATATCTAAGTATAAAGATGAATATTTAGATGAGTTCAATAAAGAACATTGTTTATCACAAAGAGTAGTAAGTTTCTCAGAAAATGGTTTAATAATATGCAATTATCTTGAGAAGATGTTAAATAACAAAGTTTTAAACAGTACAGAAGTATCTGTTTCAGATCAAAATGCTTCTGTTATTATAAAATCTTTATTTGATGCTTATTATGAAAATCCAAGACTTCTTCATAATGGTACTAAAGAAAAAATATATAATGATTTTATTAGAAGCAAAAATGCTAACGGTCAAATTAAAAATATTATAGATTTGGTTAATGGCAGTTCTAATGCGATTAAAGATGAGTTTAATCGCATTAAAAAGCATGAGGATGATGAGTATACTGTAAAACATAGAATTTTAGTCAGGGATATATGTGACTATATTGCGGGTATGACAGATTCCTATGCAATTGCAGAATATAATAAGATTTGTAAGTCTTATTGAATTTCTCAAAAGTTGATGAGATATGTTTAAATTTGAGAAATTTGAGTTTAAGATTCATCAATTATAATTTAGCAAAGAAGTTTTTGAATAGGAGATAATATGTAATTATCCTTTATCCATTGCAATAAAAATTTATTTTTTGTGAGATTATGAGCAAAAGATAGTTATAAATTGCGTTGGAGTACAGGATTCCCATATGGTTGCGTTATTAAATTGGAAAAATATACCACCATTTATACCTTTTGACTTTCGACCAAACTATTGTGGAGTGTATTAGCAGAATTGGAGGAATTTGATGCAACACTTGAGTCATTACAAAAAATACATAGAAATCATAAGTTACCATTTCGATATTGATAAGAGCGATCTGAATAGAAAAAATCATTTTATAGGTTACTACTTTTATAAAAAATAATAAGTTCTTATTAATTACACTTTAAGGAAGTTATTTATGTTTAAAATTGCGCTTATACAAAATCAATCTGAAATGTCGCATTATGGATATGCTGATGCTAGGGATTTCTTATCTAAATTTGATAAGTATGAGATTGTTCTCTACACGGCTCAAAATATAAATAAACTTTATATTGATATAAATCAGGGCTTTGTAGATTCAATTATTATTGCTTCTCATGCTATGAATGACATAACTATATACAATGCGTTATTTTCAACTGAATTTTCAGATTCTCTTTTGAAATTATTCGAATTTGGTGGTGGATTATTGATACTTCATCAATTAAGGTTAGGGGAAAAGGCTTTAGAAAATTATGATGATGGAAAACTATTATTTTTACCAGAAAAATTATCAAATTTAACAGCCATCGCGAGAAAAAAAGGTGAATCTCCTTTAGTTGGAAAAATCACTGCTTCTAATTCTGGAGCAAAAAGTTATCTGTTAAATTTTCCAAATCGTATAGATGTTGAAAAAGTGAATAATAATAGTCTAAATAATATAGGTTTAAAAGGACTGTATTGGCATTATTGGGATTCGGTAGATACGGGATGTTGGGATATAATACTGGAAGATGCTTCTAATGCTAAAAGCATACGACCGTTAATCTTATCGTCTAAAAAATCAACAGGTGCAAGAATAGTTGTTTCGTCACTGACTTTAGATTGGCAAAAACAAAATGATATTTTGAAAAATCTTATTGTTTATATTGTTGAGGGACAACATCAAATTGCATTTATTGATAGTGAAGGTGATGATAGTATAGATTTGTTGTACTTTGCAGAACGCTTGAAAAGTAAAAAACTGTCTTTCAGTAGATATCGTTTGCCTGATAAAATTGAAATATTAGCAGATAGAATTAAAAATAACATCCATTTAATGCTCATAATCACAGAAAAAGCATATTCGTGTATACCTGAGAATTTTAAGAATATCATAGAGAAGAAAAAAAGTAAGGGCAAAATAAAGATTATTTTTATCGGTAGTGACGATTTTACTGTGATTGGGCATGAGAGTGAAGAAATTCGCCTATTATATAGTTTGCAAATCGAAATACTAAATGAATTAAGTAATGGATATCTTGATGGAAGCTTTTGGAGTACCATTGAATCTTTACAAGTTATGAACAGGTTAGTTGATTGTACATTATTATTGGACAATAATACTTTATTTACGGTTTTCAATAATATTGCAATTCATGATAGGGATGGTTCTTATGATGGCGTTTTTGGAGCGACTTGTGCTTTGTTATGGATTAGAGCAAAATATCTTGGATCTAAACATGAGGATACAATAAAGACGTTAAAATGGTTGTATAGCAATAAGGATACATATGAACCACAAGAAAAAATGTTATTATATTTAACAATGTGGGAAACTGAAGTGTTTTATTATGAAAACAAGGATAGTATAAAAGGATTGCTTGTTGAGTTATTAAACTCAGCAAATTTAGATACTATAAAAGAAATGAATGCTGTTAGTTATCTAAAATGTGCTAATATTCTGAAAAGTAAAAGTAATATTGTGAAAATTATTGACAATCTTTGCCAACAGCAAAAGGAAGGGTTATGGATTGATGTAGCAACTACCGCATCTATCACAACGCAACTTCTTGTGTCGAGAGAGCTTATTTGTAACGATAATTATTATAATACTTCAAAGTTAAATAATTGTTTGTTTTTGGCAGTTGCGGCTATACAAAATGGTACAAATCTATCTAATCCAAATACGCGACCTTGGGATGAGAAAATTAGTATAAATTTAAAATGTATAGAGGCATTAATTAACTTTGATCGAGTAATAGAATTGCCAATTACAGAAATGATTAATTCAATTGATATGTATTCAAAGATTAATCTTAATATGATTGATTTAGAAACGAGTCTTTCTGTATTGACAAAATCATCAATGCAATTAATAAACATAAGGAAAGAAAACCAAAAGTTGATTAGTGAAATACAACGCAAAAATGTTGACTACAAGAAATATAAGATAACTAGTGTTATAGCATGGATTGCTTCTATATTGTCTTCATTATTGTTTTATATTTTAATACTTTTTGGAATGTACAGCAGTGAAATCATTACAAATTTCACGGGAATAGAAAACTTTTGGAATTATGTTCAACGACAATGGGGAATGCATTTTGCATTCTTGGGTTTACTAGTTGCGATTATCATACCAATTGTTACAATAATAATTTCAAAGAATGAAAAAATAAACGGAGGTAATAAATATGTCAAAGTTGGTAATTAAAAGTTGTAAGTTGTTTGATGGAGAAAAAATTCAGCAGAATAAAGCTATCATTATAGACGGAGAAAAAATTGAGGATGTTGTTGATAGTATTAGTGAAAAAATTAATGATAATTATCAGTTTATTGATGCCAATAATTGGCTAGTTGCTCCTGCTTTTATTGACCTACAGGTAAATGGAGGAGGTGGAGTGTTGTTTACCGCTTCCCCTAGTGCTAATACATTAAAAACTATGATAGATGCACACGAAAAATTTGGAGTTTTAAATATACTACCAACCCTCATATCAACGGATATTGATACCATAAAAAGATCAATTAAAACAATCAATCAATTCGGAAAAGATTCAGGAATATTGGGACTGCATATTGAAGGCCCTTTTATAAATGTAAAAAAAGGGGGAATACATAGTAAAGAATATATAAGGGACTGCACATATGAGGAAATAAAAGAAATATATGAAGGTTCAGAGGACTGTATAAAAATATTGACATTTGCACCAGAAGCATTAGATAAAAGGTGTATGGATTACATAAAGAACAATAACACTAATTTATTTATTGGACATTCTAATGCTGATTTTGATGATACAATAGAATGTTTTAATAATGGTGCATGTGGTGTAACACATTTATTTAATGCAATGAGTCAATTAAACAGCAGAGAACCAGGAATTGTTGGTGCAAGTTTGTTGAGAAAGGATACTTGGGCAGGGATTATCGCAGATGGATTTCATGTAGATTTTAATAATGTTATTCTTGCGAAAAAGATGAAAGGTAATAAATTGTATTTAGTTACAGATGCGATGCCTCCTGTTGGTATAGGAAACTTTGAATTTACTATTGGAGAGAATAAAATTTATTGCGTTGATGATAAATGTCTGTCTAGTGATGGTACAATAGCTGGTTCGGCATTAAATATGAATAAAGCTCTTCAAAATATAGTATTCAAATGTAATATCGAGATAGAAGAGGCATTGAGAATGACCTCTACTTATCAAGCGGATTTATTGAATATGTCTTCGAAGTATGGATATATTAGAAAAAATAATTATGCTGATTTGGTGTTTCTAAATGACAATTTAAAGGTTGTTGGAATTATTAAACATGGTTTGGTGAGAATGTATGAGTAAAACTGAATATTTTGAAGTTGAAAGTAATAAAAAAACTCTTCGAGGTATGAAACATCTATCAGAAAAGAATGATGCTTTTGCAGTACTGATTATTCATGGTTATTTTTCATCAAATAAAATAGGTCCACACCGATTATATGTTAATATAGCGAATCAATTAAGTAAAAGGTTTTGTTCTTGTTATAGGTTTGATATGTCTGGAATGGGTGAAAGTGATGGAGATATTTCAAATATAAAATTCAATAATCATGTTTATGACATTATGAATATAATAAATTATCTAAAGAATAATGGTAAAAAGGAAATTATCGTGATTTCTCATTGTTTAGGATGCAATTTGTTGATTGAAACGATATTAAGATATAAATATGTATTTAGAGAAATCATATTTATGACCCCATATTTCACAAACAAAGAGATTTTACGGTTGCTTTTTCCAAAAGACGATCAAATAATAGAATTATTTAGAAGCGGACATACTTATAGAAATGGGTTATATGTCGACTCTAGTTATTTCCTTGAACAGACTGACTATGATAGGTTTTTGCATTCTGTAAATTCTATTAATACTTATATAAATATAATTGCAGCTAAATACGATCAGTTCATTCCTTTTGAGTATAATGAGAATTTAAGAGTTGAAAGTAACAATATTAATTTTACATATATTGAATCTGATCACAACTTTTTAACCAAACAATCTGAACTTATTGATAAAATTGAAGAAATAATCAATGACGATTATTTTACTAATACTAAAGTGTAGATATTTGTTTAAAGAAAAATTATAGATTTTATTTTTTATTATAAGATTTTTCTCGGCTATTCCTTTACACTCGCCAGAGCGCATGACTGTTAATCATGATGTCACTGGTTCGAGCCCAGTTGGGGGAGCCACAACAGAGTAGTCTTTTGACTACTCTGTTTTCTTTTTATCTAAATTTACTGCTAAATCGGGCGAGAAGGTGAGCGTTGATAAAACAGTCCTGTGGAATGTTTTTAGTGAACTGGGATTGTGCGAGTGCTGTTTAAGAACCAAACGTAGTATGCGAGGCAGTTACTTTCCTCCCTTACAAAGTAAGTTTGGGAAGTCAGAAAACGACAGGTTTTTACCTGTCGTTTTTTAGTGAAATAAATCCTTACGGATTTGTGAAAGACGCTTTGCGTGTGAAATATTCCTTCTGAATGTGAAATACCTACGGCGTGAGCTGATTTATTTCATTTCACTTTCTGCGTAGGCAGAAAATTTCACAATACGTTATGTAGTATTTCACCATTTGCACAGCAAACAATTTCACGGAGCAGTTGATGTGTGGAAACGAAATTTCAACCATGTCGAGCATCTTTTTGATTACGGCCGTGCCGTTCGTAAGGTTATGTGTACAACCAATGCGGTTGAAAGCATAAATTCAAGTTTCAGATAAGTTACAAAAAAGGGTGCTTTTCCAAATGAAATGCACTACTCAAATTGTTCTATTTACGCACAACCGAGCTTTACAAAAAGTAGAATGGCAGTAAGGTTCAAAATTGGGCAATGGTCAGAAATCAACTGGCTGCAAATGAAAAAATCAGTGCCCATATTAAAAAATACGAGCACATGATTTAAGACATTAATATAATTTTTTATGACTTTAAAAAAACTTACACACTTTTCTTGACAAAGCCTCATATCTATTATTATAATGATGATGACCAAGAACTTCCATTCCCAGGAGAGAAAATGTCCCCGGATGGAGGTAATAATTGGTATACCTACACAATATATGGTTTGGAGAATCCAAGGGTTATTTTTAATAACAACACTACCGATCCTGACACAAGACAACAACATCCCGGTATCAATCAACCCGGAATTGAAATAACAGAAGATGAAATGTGGGTGGTAAATGAAACTGCATATAGCCAGAAACCACAGGGAATTACTGTTCATTTTTATCGTCCTTCTAATTGGGAATATTGGGACACAAGAATTTACTTCTATGAAGATAATGATATTCTGATGTCATGGCCTGGTACTCTCATGAATAGTCAAATGGATGATAATTGGTTATCCTATACGATCTATGGTGTGGAAAATCCGAAAGTAATGTTCAATGATTCGAAGAATAAACAGATACCTAGTGTATTGCAACCTGGGCATTTGGTTACACAAGATGTGTGGTTTAAGGATAATACTTGGACAACATATGAACCAGATTAACTGATTCATTATAAATTTCTAAAGATGAATGAGCAATTATGTTTGCTCCTTCATCTTTGAAATTAGTGCTACAAATTTTTGAAAGGTTTTATATATGAAAACAACTAGATTAATACGAGTAAATATAGTATTTGCAATATCTTTTTGTACAGTTTTTATTTTAATGTTTTCAAGTTGTAAAGAGCTATACCCTATAACAAAAACTGCTGAAGGATATACATTTGAAATTGATGAAAATCAAAACGCTACATTGATAAAAACCGATATATTGGCTGAAATCATTGAAATTCCTTCGGAAATTTCTTCATATAAAGTCAAAAAGCTAAGTTGTGTAGAAGAAGCTGCATTAGTTGGGGTGTCTCTTACAGGTGTATTTGAGGGGAATAATGTTGTAAAAGAAATTATAATACCTGAAGGAGTAGTGGAAACTTATGGCCCGGCTATAGCTAATTGTTATAATCTTGAAAAAATTACTATACCAGGCACAATGACGACATTTGACGTAGTGCGGTGTGATAATTTAAAGGAAGTGAACATTGTTGACGGAGATACTATTACCGAATCCTTTAGTTTCAGCGATTGTTCCGGGCTTGAAGAAATATACTTACCGGAGCAAATTAACAAAATCAGCACTAATGCTTTTGCTCGTTGCTATTCATTAAAAAATGTGAAGTTTTCAAAAAATGTTTATTGTATAGAGAGTGTGGCTTTCCAAGGATGTACTTCACTTACAAATATTGATTTACCCGACAAGCTATCAGAAATAGGTTCAAACGCTTTTCAATGGTGTACTTCTCTGCAAACTATTGATGTTCCGTCAAAGGTCAGGATTATTGAGAGCTGGACATTTGATGGTTGCAAATCTCTTGAAATAGTGAATTTGCCTGAGGACTTAATAAAAATAGGTGACGGAGCTTTTCGGGATTGCGTTTCTTTAGAGAGAATTAATGTCTATGATGAATGTGATTACATTGCGGACAACGCTTTTGATGGATGTGATAAACTTACAATCTGCGGAATAAAGGGTAGTTATGCAGAACAGTATGCAAAAAAACATAACATACCATTTGAAAAATTGGATACAACAATTCAGTCTGTAAATTAATAATTATCGGTTTGTTGATAATTAAAACTATATTTTTTACGAGAGAATTTTAATATGATGAAAAAAATAAAAAAATATAAACTACCTATCGGGATATTGTGCGTAGTGTTAGTGATATTTATATTGCTGCAAAGCTGTTCAAGTGAACATTGGTGGTTTGGGTACACATATGAAACCGATGGATATACAAATAAATCGGCAACAATTGTAAAGATAAACTACCCGTCAGAGAAAGTTGTAATTCCTTCAACAATATTTTTCCATAAAGTAAATGCTTTAGGCGGATATGTTACAGGATACAATTTGTGGGGAGCAGAAAGGAAAGGAATGTTTGAGGATAACGATATAGTAAAAGAGATTGTTGTTTCTGAAGGGATAGAGTATATATTTAACAGATGTTTTGACCATTGTATTTCATTAGAAAGCATACAACTCCCAAGTACTATAAAACAATTCTCTTTTACGAATTGTGAAAGTCTGAAAAATGTTAATTTTAATGGTGATGTAAAAGAAATTGAAAGTTTATCATTTTCAGGCTGTTCTTCATTAGAAACGCTTGTAATTCCGGATAATATTGCTGATCGTGGTATAGCATACGGTGCTTTTTCCGGTTGCACATCACTAAAAAGTATAAATATTCCCGATAATATTACTGCAATACAACGATATACATTTAGTAATTGCATATCCTTAAAACAGTTAGTTTTGTCTAAAAATATTAAGAGCATTGAATGGGGTGCTTTTGAAAATTGCACCTTGTTGGAGAAAATTATCATTTACGATAAGGTAGAATATATTGCAGATAACGCTTTTGAAGGTTGTGATAAGCTCACAATCTATGGAATAAAAGGCTCATATGCAGAACAATATGCAAATGAACACAATATACCTTTTGAAGAATTGAATAACATAGTTGACTGATTATATTTGCGGAGATTAAATAAAGTCAAATTTTAGAATTTAAATGCCGACAAGTTATAGCTGTTAATGCTATTAACTGTCGGCATTATTTTTTGCCCTTTTGCGTTGAAAGCAGAAAGGACAATTATGATTTGTAGAAACAGAAGTCCCCCAAACGACCTGAATTAAAAAATTCAGATTGATTGGAGGAAAAATTAATGGATGTAAATTGCAATAGCAAGTTGAAACAATTTTTTAAGAATATCGTGTTCATTGAAGTAGATATTTGTAAGTCACCGCAGTAAGGAATGTTGTAAACAAACGGCACCCCATAAAATTCTGTGTAAATAATAATCCTTCAAGCAATAACAAAACAGCGGATTGGAGCTTGTAAAATAAAGTGTGTAAGTTAGAAAAATAACTTGCACACTTTTCTTGACAAAGCCTCAAGAAAATTTGCGTTTGCACTTGCAAGCTGATTTGATACATCATCGTACTTGTCCTTTTCGACATACTGACAGCTTGCAAGGTTGCCGAGCTTAACATCTGCCACATTGTTTACCTTTTCTGCAAACTGTTCAAATGTTAACGCTTTGCCGCCAAACATGGTTTTTAAAATTTCCATTAAGTCCATTTGTTTGCTTTTGCTCCTTTCAATTTATTAGCAATTGTGTGTACTCAGATATTTGAGCAATATTAAAAGCCCCCGAAATTCGGGAGCTTATAACCATAATCTGTAATTTTAAGGGTAAAAGTAAAAGGGATGTTTCAAACACCCCTTTATACCCTTTTAAATTCGTTTAATTTTGTTTTTATTCAATCAACTATGTAACTTTACCTTTTAGCAGTAAAGGCTTATACAAACTAATTTAAAGCCTCTTTTGTATTCGCATATACATTGTCATACAGTATATCATCATATATCTTTTGAGCTTTTCTTCCAAGACTATTATAATCATAGCCATTATTTTCCCAACAATCAGGATTCATGTCAAGCCAATCAGAAAAAGCTACAAGGGCATTACGTACAGTAGTAGCTTCTAAGATTTTTTCAGGATTTGGAATATACTTTTTTATAAATTCTGCATCTTTCTCATTTATTACGATTGCCATAATATCATCCTCCTCCAAATGAAGTAGCCTGTATAAGTAACTTATCCGTTATACTATAAACGAAAGAACAACTTTTACCTGTAAATTTTACTCGTTTATCTAAGTACACCGAACCGTTTTTCTTCATACTTATAAAGCTCGGTTCAGAGATACTTATTGGATTTGCAATAGTGTTCTTTAATTGTTCTAAAGTTGTACCTAATCGCATATCTTTATGTTTTGTTGATGTTTGACCTAAAACTCTGTCAACAAAATGTGTAGTAAAATCCGTTATGTCATAATCAGGGTTACTGTTAATTTTCAGACCAACAAGTTCTCTTCTTATTTCATCAGCTTTACTTTCATATAAATCGAACCCTGTAAAAGGAGATATATTTCCTTCATCAATAGCTTTTACATAGCCTTTAAGAAGTTTATACCTTTCAATATCATTATACTTCACATCGTAATATTCTGCAAGTGTTTCAATGTTATTGATATTATGTTCTTTGCTCCAAGTTCTGTAATACTTTTTAGCAACACCGGTAGATTTTTGAGAGGTACTTTTACCAAATCCGTAAACTTGCGAGCGTGAACCGTCAGGAAGTAATCCTGTTTTTTACAAAAGCTATGCAGTTCTGATTCCTGCCGTTTCAACTTGCTTGAATAGTGACTGAAATTTTTTTCTAACTTTTGTAACAGCTCTTCATCAGAGAGGTTATTCAAAGCCTCATCACAAGCGGCAAGTGTTCTTTTGGTTGTCCTGATTTTGCGTTCAAAAGCTCTTTGCTGTTGTTCTGCATCATACAGCGTGTGCATTGAGCCCTCGGGATATTCAATGTTTTTAGCATTAAGTTCTTCGATGTCTTTGGCTGAGTACATTCGAGCAGAACCCTAAGAGCTTTTCTGTAAAACATCTGTAGAGCATATTTTGTCCTCCGTTTCAGGTTTTTAAGCAATTCCTTTTAACGGATCTTGGCAAAATATGCTCTACTTTTTATTTGCAGCTCTTTTTCTGCCCTAACTTTTATTATAGAGCAATATTTGAAAAAGAAGGGCTTTGATGAGGGTTAGGGTTACGCTCCGCAAGCAATTGGCGGGGCAGAAATCTTTTGATTTTAAAAATGTATAATACGACATACTGATAGTAGTATGTTATACTATGCAAAATATATAGAAAGTATACCGAAATTGTATAACTGAATAAAATGTACTAAAAATAAGGATAAAATAACTTAAAGATATTGAGAATAACTACAGTATGTGCTAAAATTAGACAAAAGAAAAGGATTCGGAAAACCGAATCCTTAAATCACACACTGTGATGGTTGCCTAAGCAACGGATAGAATGAATTTTTATTTGAACTCATAGTGTAAATCCAATAAGGTAATTAGATTATCTTAATAATATTACAAAATAAATACTTTGTCAATAGAAAAGGAGGAAATTTATGAAGAATTTTAATAACGATTATTATACAGGATTTGATATAGGAACAGATTCTGTCGGATATGCAGTAGCCGATACAGATTACAATCTCTGCAAATTTAAAGGCAATGCTATGTGGGGTGTTGATCTGTTTGAGGAGAGTAATTCAGCTGCCGAGAGAAGAACTCTTAGATCGGCACGAAGAAGAGGTTTGAGAAAAAGAAACCGTATTGAATGGCTGCAGATGCTTTTTGATGAGGAAATTTCAAAAGTTGACAATGCTTTTTTTCAGAGATTAAAAGAAAGTTGTCTGTATCTTGATGACAAATCATCGAATGTTCCGTATGCGGTTTTTGCAGACGGTAATTACACCGATAAAGAATTCCACACAGACTACCCTACAATATATCATCTTAGAAAAGAATTGATTAAGAGCTCACAACCACACGATATAAGACTTGTATATCTTGCGTTACATCATATTATAAAACACAGGGGACATTTCTTGTTTGATAATATGGGGTCTGATTTTGAAAGTGAATCCTCGTTTGAAACTCTTTTTGACGATTTAAAACTTTACTTAAAAGAAGAATATGAAATTGAATTTGAGTGCAATGATTCGTTAAGATTTTCAGAAATATTAAAGGACAAAACATTGAAGAAAACTGCAAAATCGTCTGAATCGTACAAGCTTTTCGGTTACAGTAAAAGAAATAACCCATATGAAACCGCTTTGATAGATTTAATGTGTGGCAGAAATGTTGGATTTTCCGATATGTTCGGTGATAAGTCGTTTGACAGTGAGGAAGTAAACGGTATTACCTTTGAAAGCGGTTATGATGATAATGAAAATACATACCGTGATTTGTTACAAGAAAAGTTTGAACCTATCGAAAAAGCAAAGGCGGTTTATGACTGGGCAATTCTTGCAGACATTTTGAATGGAGAAAAGTATAATGGTAAAAAGTATATTTCATTTGCCAAAGTTAAAACATACGAAGAACATAGTTCAGATTTGAAAATGCTCAAAGATTTCGTTAAAGAAAGATGTAAATCGTTATATGGCGAAATCTTTAGAATTACAAAGGACAAGCTTGATAACTATACGGCATATTGCGGAAAGTACAAAGAAAACGGCAGAAACGGTGTGATTCAGTATCGTACAAATCAGGCGGATTTCTGCAAATATCTGAAGAAAAGGTTTGAAAAGCTTGACAAAACAGGCTATGAAGAAATGTTTGATAAGATTGAAAACGGCACATTTATGCCGAAAATTGTCGTAAAAGACAACGGCATTATTCCTATGCAGGTGAATAGGAGTGAGCTGAAAGCAATTCTGAAAAATGCTTCAACTTATCTTGAATTTCTTAATAAAAAAGATGAAAACGGAATTTCTGTAAGTGACAAGATAGTCAAAATTTTTGAATTCAGAATACCGTATTATGTAGGTCCGCTGAATAATCACAGCCTAAAATCCTGGCTTGTCAGAAGTGATGAAAAAATATATCCGTGGAATTTTGACAGTGTTGTTGACATAGAGCAATCGGCAGAGAATTTTATAAATAATCTGACTTCAAAATGTACATATCTTCCAACGAAGGATGTAATACCTAAGAATTCGATTTTATACAGTGCTTTTACGGTTCTTAATGAACTGAATAATTTAAGACTTGACGGAAAAAAGCCTGATGTAAGTCTTAAACAGGCAATATTTAATGACTTGTTTATGACGCATAAAAAGGTCAGAAGAAAAGATTTGCTAAATTATCTAAAAAGCGAAAAAGGTATTACGCCCGATATTACAGGCATTGACGGTGATTTTAAGTCAAGTATGCGTTCCGCAATTGAAATGTCACAGTTTAATCTGACCGACAGCGAAAAAGAGGACGCTATAAAAGCTATAACTGTATTTGGCGATGATAAAAAACTTTTAAGAAAGCGTTTAAAAAGGCAGCTCGGTTCAAAATTATCGGATGAAGATATAATGAGAATTTCTAAACTCAAATACAAGGATTGGGGAAGATTATCAAAGGAGTTTCTTACCGAAGTTTATAATGTCGATAAAAATACAGGCGAGTTGCAATTTAACATTATCCATGCACTATGGCAGACAAATGATAATCTTATGGAGCTGCTTGGCTCAAAATACGGTTTTGAACAGAGCAGACAAAACTATCTTGACGGTATTCAGACAGGGCAAAGCCTTGAGAAAATGGTGGAGAATCTCTATATTTCTCCTGCGGTAAAACGCCCTGTGTATCAGTCTTTGAAAATTATGCATGAAATCAACAAAATTCAAGGTCATGCACCTGAAAAGATATTTGTTGAGATGACAAGAAAAGACGGTGTGAAAGGTGACAAAGGCCGTAAAGAGTCAAGAAAGACCAAGCTTGTAGATTTATATAAAAAGTGCGGTGAGGATTCGGGCGAACTCTGGGAATCTCTTGAAAAAACACCTGATGATGAATTTAAAAGAGACAGACTGTATTTTTACTATACTCAATTCGGCAAGTGTATGTACACGGGAGAACCGATAAATCTGTCGGAATTGTACAATCAAAACATTTATGATGTGGATCACATTTTCCCTCGTTCAAAAGTTAAAGATGACAGCCTTGATAACCGTGTCCTTGTAAAGAAACAGGTTAATGCTCACAAGGATAATACATATCCGCTTGACAGTTCAATTCGTGAAAAGATGAAAGGCTTCTGGTATTTGCTTATGGATAAAGGTCTTATTAGCAAGAAAAAGTACGAGAGGCTTACAAGGGCAACTGAGCTTACTGACAGCGAACTTTCAGATTTTATTGCAAGACAGATTGTTGAAACATCTCAATCAACAAAAGCAGTTGCGTCACTTTTTAAAGAATTGTATCCCGATACTGAAATTGTGTATGTAAAAGCGTCAACGGTTTCTGAATTCAGACACGAATATGATTTCTTAAAATGCAGAGAAGTAAACGATTTTCACCATGCAAAAGATGCCTATCTAAATATTGTTGTCGGCAATGTGTATAACGAACGCTGTACACACAACAAATCCATATTTATAAAAGGTTTGCAGACTAAAACATACAGTCTTAACAAAATGTTCAGTTTTAATACACCGAACGCATGGTCAATTGATGATAATAAGTCAATCAAAATTGTCAGAAAGACTATGAACAAGAACAATATCCGCTTCACAAGGTATGCTTTAACAAGAAATGGCGGACTTTTCAAGATGAATCCTCTGAAAAAAGGAAGCGGACAGGCTCCATTAAAGCAGAACTCTCCGCTTTCGGATATCAGTAAATACGGAGGTTATGACAAGCCGGCATCTTCGTACTTTTCATTTGTTAAATACGAGGGCAAAAAGGGCAAAGAAATGCGTCAGCTTGTTGCAATTGATTCTTACATTAAGGCTCGGTATGAAGCAAACCCTGAAAAATATCTGAGTGAAACTCTTGAATTAAAAAATCCTGTGGTTCTGATTCCTGTTGTAAAATATAATGCCTGCATTGAAATTGACGGTTTCAGAATGCACATAAGCAGTAAGTCAAATGGCGGCAAAAAAATTGTATACAAACCTGCTATGCAGTTAACGGTTAGTTATGATACAGAAAAATATGTCAGAAATGTCGTTAAGTTAAATTCCAAGCCTGAAAATTACAATGTTACAGAGCTTGACAAAGTGAGTGCCGAAGAGAATGTTGAATTGTTTGATATTCTAATTTTTAAAATGACAGATACAATTCTAAAGGTTAAATTCGGTGATATGGGTGTTAAAATCGCATCTCACCGTGATGCTTTTGAAAAACTGGATGTAAGAAAACAATGTTTTGTTCTTGCAGAAATTCTAAAAATTATTCACTCAAATGTTGTTACCGGTGACTTAACTTTAATCGACGAAGCTAAAAAAGCGGGAGTTGTTTCCACAAATTCCGTATTGTCGGAGATTAAAGGTGTAAAGTCGATTTATCTTGTTCATCAGTCGGTAACAGGTTTGTTTGAGAAGAAGATTGATTTGTTACATATGTAAGTTATCAGAAAAGAGGAAATTTAGATGAGTTGGAGAACGGTAGTAATTACGAAAACATCAAAGCTGGATTACAGCATGGGACACCTTGTTGTGATTGATAATGATTTATGCGAATTTTATTGACAATCATTATACAAATGTTATAAAATAACCTTATAGATTTGCCGTGTACAGTATAGTGGGTGCATTTTATTTTCAATTTGAGGTTTGAGAATAGTGTAAATCTATAAGGTAGTAAAACAATTGTTGTCAATCTTATCAACCCCTTTCAGTTTGAGAATAGTGTAAATCTATAAGGTAGTAAAACCACGGTAAGTCCGTTTTCGGTCGGTTCATAGTTTGAGAATAGTGTAAATCTATAAGGTAGTAAAACTGTAAGCCGTCTTATCCTGTGACTGAAACGTTTGAGAATAGTGTAAATCTATAAGGTAGTAAAACAGTTCCAGCCTTTGAATCCGTCACCTGTGCGTTTGAGAATAGTGTAAATCTAATTAGGGTACAAATTTTACTCGTGGACTGTGAAAAAACAGCATTGCAAAAAACAATAAGGCACATAACCGTTATCACTTTCGGTTATGTGCCTTTTGTAGTTTAATAAGTTTGTTAAGAATACCACGATTGATTACAGTCCAAAACAAGGAAGATTTCAGTGCGTTAATTTCCAAAGTAAGTTCCACCATGAAAGTTACTTTGGAAATTAACTATTTACTTTTTTGTTTAAGTTTGCGGTAAATATGAATTGTATAATCCGTTATATTGTGTTATTATGTAGTAAAATGGTGTGCAACATTGGTGTTTTGAAAAAATTATGTTGCTGAAATTAAACTTGAAATAACTTATGGGTGGCATATGGTTCGCAAAGTTGACAAAACAAAGCTTCTGACTGTTGTCGGGATAATTATATTCCTGTTAGGAGGTGCGGTGAGAATTTTTTCTCATCTTACTTCCTCGGCGGACAATTATATTGAAAATTTTGATGTTATTATCTTTTCGGGGCTTATTATAGGCTGGGGTGTGTCTGTTGCATATCGCATTGTTCAGAAGAATATACGAATCTGCCTTGTGATATCTGCGGCGCTTATGCTCTTGTGGATGGCTCTTCGTGCCATAAAATACAACAGCCCTGCCGACATCAACACATACGGACGGTATCTTTGGTATTCATATTACATAGCAATGGTGTTTTTGCCGCTTATGATGTTTTTTGCAATGCTGAATATCGGTAAGCCCGAAAATACAAATAACCGAAAATATCTTTTGATTATACCTGCCGCCGTTCTTGTACTGCTTGTTATGACGAACGATTTTCATCAGCTTGCTTTTGTATTTGAACCCGATTTTCACAATTGGAACAAACAATACAGTTACGGTCCTGTTTACTATGTAATTGCAGTGTGGATTTTTATACTTGTACTTTCGTCAATTGTGCTTTCAATCAATCGATGCAGAATTTCCGCAACACGCAAAAAGCTGTGGATTCCGATTGTAATAATTCTTGTCGCAATAATTTACACACTCTGGAATAATCTGAATCACGGATATTCGGGACTTAGAATTTACAATGTTCCCGAGGTGTTCTGTTTTGCCTCAATTGCTCTATGGGAAAGCCTTATTCAGATAGGTCTTGTGCCGTCAAATACGGGTTACGGCGATTTTTTCAATGCGTCAAATCTTAACACTCTCATATTTGACAATGAGGGCAATGTGAAATACCGCTCTAAAAACGCAACAAATGTTTCAAAAGATGTTGTTCTGCAAAACGGTAACAGTGTTGTGATTGATGAAAATATAATTCTTAAAAAGCATAATATAAAAGGCGGTAAGGTAGTTTGGACGGAAGATATATCGGCAATTAACCGAATTAACAGAGAACTTTCGGAAGTAAAAGAGCAGATTTCGGAATACAATGTAATCTTAAAATCAGAGGCAGAGCTGAAAAAACGAAGAGCGGCAGTAACCGAACAGAACAACCTCTATGACAGTATAACCGAATTTATCCGTCCTCAGCTTTGCGACCTTGAAAATATACTCAAAAATATTGAAAACAACAGGGGAGATATTTCGGTTAATTATGCCGGTGCCTGTGTTGTTAATGTCTACATCAAGAGAATAAGCAATCTGCTCATTATGGCAAAAAGCAGAAAAATGCTGAATGCTTTTGAGCTTGAAAACAGTATCCGAGAACTTGCCGAGTACATTTCTGTTTACGGAATTTCGTGTTCGTTTTTCAGTAATGTTTCGGGAGAAATTTCAGCCGAAAAAACGATTGCACTTTTTAAATTCATCGGGATTTTTATAAGGCATATAATGAACTGCACAGATGCGTTGCTGTTTAATTTAAAAGTCAATGAGAGATTTATTGATTTAAAAATCAACTGTGACAGCAAAAATGAAATGAAAATTCCCGATGATTTACTTGATGATATTACAAAACTCGGCGGAAATGTCACCACGGAATATGACGCCGACACGCTGTTTGTGTTTGTTCGTATGCAAAGCGGAGGTGATGACATATGACACCCATCCTTGAAATGCGTTCGTTTGTTTGTGTTATATTGATGAGTGTGCAATTTGTTGTTGCCTGTGCGGCAATATACAACGCAACGCAATCTTTTCTTTATAAAATCAGGTTGTGGAAACCGATTTCAGCGGTTATAATTGCAGTAATCTCTTTGACAATGTTTTTGGTAAGCACTCAGGTCTTGGGTAAAATATATTACGATAACCAAATTAATAAAATGGCTGAATTTTTTGGCAGAATGCCGTTTGCTCTGTCTGTCGGCATAACGGCATATTGTGCGATAATGTCTGTATACATAACGGTAAGGCTTCATCATTGCAGGAATACCGATATTACCGCAATGTCAATTAAAGAAAGCTTTGACGGCTTGCCGACAGGACTTTGCTATTTTGACGAAAACGGACTTGTTGTATTGAAAAATAACCTTATGGAAAGCATATGCCTTGAACTTACGGGTAAATCGCTTAATGTTGCAATGCCATTCAGAGAGAAGATAAAAGAGGCTTCTCAATATGAAAATGACGGGGCATTTACAGTCAGATTAAAGGACGGCAGGGTTTTCAGCTTTTCGTTGTCGGAAACGGAAATTTTTTCAAAACAGTATTTTCAGCTTGCGGCAACCGATATAACAGAGTTTACAAAGCTTACATCAACCTTGGAATATGAAATAGGCGAGTTAAAAAAGGTTAATGCTCATCTGAAAAAATACAATGAAATGGTCTATGATCTGACAAGAGAAGAAGAAATTCTTCGCACAAAAGAGATAATTCATGACAGGCTCGGCAGTACGCTGATAACAACAAGAAGATATCTTGAAAACGGCACTCTGTCTGAAAATAACAGTAAATTACTTGAAATGTGGAAAAACAATATTTCTGTTCTGAATACCGCAGAGAATGATTGCAAAGACGAAAACTTTGTTAAGGATATTGAAAATGCCGCAAAGCTTGTCGGAATAACGCTTGAAACAGTCGGAAATCTTCCGACTGATAACAATGCGGTTGCACGGGTTCTGACTTTTGCAACAATGCAATGCCTTAACAATGCCGCAAGACACGCAAAAGCAGATAAAATGATTCTTGAAAGTCTTGACGACGGTGAAAAATATATTTTTAAATTTGCAAATAACGGCAGAAAACCGCCTCAAAAAATCAATGAGGGCGGCGGACTTTCTTCCATAAGAAAAAAGGCGGAACAAATCGGCGGAAGCATGAAAATATCGACTTCCGAAATTTTTGTTCTTGAAATCACAATACCGAAAAGCGAGGTGCTGCAGTATGACAAGAGTGCTGATAGTTGAAGATCAGTCAATGCCGAGAACTTTATTTGAAATGTATGTAAACCAAAGCGAAAACTATACGCTTGCGGGCTCAATAAGTAATGCTGATATGACGGATTATCATTGTGAAAATTCCGATGTTGACCTGATTTTAATGGATATATGCACTTCAATGGGAGCAAACGGTCTTGAGGCGGCTGAAAGAATAAAAGCAAAGTTCCCGAAAATTAAGATAATCATTGTTACCTCAATGCCCGAATATTCCTATCTAAAGCGTGCCAAGGAAGCTGGAGTTGACAGTTTTTGGTACAAAGAGGTAAGTCCCGAACCTATTATTGAACTTATGGACAGAACAATGAACGGTGAGCGTGTGTTTCCCGACACAACTCCCAAAATTAAATTCGGCAACGCAATGAGTACGGATTTTACCGAAAGGGAGCTTGAGGTTTTGCGTGAACTGACAAGCGGTGATACAAACACGGAAATTGCCAAAAGACTTTACATTGCTCCGGGTACTGTCAAGAACTATATACAGTATATGCTTGAAAAAACAGGCTTTAAGTCAAGAACCGAGCTTGCCGTAAAGGCAAGAGAGGCGGGGCTTGTAATCCTTGACGATAGAATTAACGACAAATAAATACTTTTTTCTGAATATGTGCCGTTTGGCACATATTTTTTTGCTGTTAAAACAGTATAATACAATTACAGGATATAACTGTTCAGACGGTGAATATCTTTTGTGCAAAACGCTATCTTTGTCCGATTAATAATCAGAGACAAAGGTGCATAAAATTTATTATTTAATGACAGGAGGAAAAACTATGGAGGCAAAAGGTTCAACTTTTCTTAAAGTAACGGGAATCCTTATGATTGTATTCGGTGCTATTGCATTGATTGTATCAATCATCGCCATTCTCGGTATCGCCGCACTTGCAGCTTTTAACGACGGTACATACGATATGACTATGCTTTATGTCGGCGGCGTTTTCGCACTTATCAGTGCGGTTGCTGAGTTTGTTGCAGGTATTATCGGCGTTATCAACGCAAAACTTCCGCACAAGGCAAATACATGTATTGTATGGGGCGTTATTGTTGCTGTTATGTGTATTGCAGGCGAAATTATCAGCATGATAGGCGGATCACAGCTCAATGTATTCTCTCTTATCTGCGGCCTTGCTATCCCTGTACTTTACATTATAGGCGCTGTTAAGAACAAAGCATAATTATTTTATTATTTACCCCCCTTTTAATTACCCACCGTAAATATTTTTAGCACAAGGTCACAGCTGTCCGAACAATCGGGCGGCTGTGCTTTTTTTGTTTATGTTGTGAAATATGCCGTTTGGCACATTCATCTTCTATCGCAAAATTGTACAATATAAGTGAAAGATATAGGTGAAAAGGGGTGATGTCCGTTGAAGAAAATTTTGCTCAGTGTTCAGAATAATTTGCTCAGTGAGGCTATTCAAAATGCCCTTGTAAAGAAGGGAAGATTTTGTATTGAGAATGTTTCACCGAATCAAGACGGGAAAATTCTTGATTTGTGCATTGCAGAAAGAGTTGATGTTTTGCTTATGGATGTCACAAGACTTGCCGATTCAACTATTGAGAAACGGCTTGAGCTTTGTGGAAAAGTAAAGGAATATTTGCCAAGCTGTAAAACGGCTCTGCTCTGTGACGAACAGTCATATCCCGACCTTGCCGACAGGGTTAAACAGGCAAAACAATTCGGAAAAATAAGCTCGTTTTTTTATTCATCCGTAACGGCAGATTATCTTGCCGCCGCACTTGACGCACTTTAAAAAGGAGGTACTGTTTATGGGTATATTTGACAGCTTAAAAAATATGACAAATCAGACTGTAAAAAACAATGTTTCAAAGGCCGTTTCGGGAGCGGTAAACAATGCGATGCACAAAAGCAAAACATTTGTATTTGCCGATTATCCGAAAAATGCAGATGAACTCAAAAAAATGCCGGAGCTTGACTTTTCGTCACCTCTTTCAACAGCGGCATTTGCAATGCTTGTGTTGCTTGAATATGATGAAAGTCCGGAAAACACAATAGAAATGCTTAATGTATTAAAAGGACCTCAGCCGATGAACGGGATGGATGTTCAGTTTTTGCGTGACAGAATCAAGGGCAGGGGATATATTCCTCGCTCATATTTTGAGGGTTCATCCGTGAAGAACGATTATACACCGAATGTTCCGTACAAAATAACCGTTTCCGAGTATGCATATACCTATCAGAGCGAGGGTTATGCAAAGGTTCAGGTTCAGTCGTCGGGAGCAGACTCACCTCGTCCGATTGAGCTTCGCAGAAAGGGCAATCAATGGTTCTTATGGCGCAATCTTGCACTCTCCGACATACGAACTCCCGCTTCGGATGATCCTTGGGCATAAAGGAGGGATTTTTATGAAAATCAAGAAAAAAGTAAAGCGTATTTCGAGTGTTGTTTTATGCTTTCTCATGCTGTTGACAACTCTTCCTATGACAGCCATAACCGCAAATGCGGCGGCTCAGGCTTATATCAAATATATCGACACCGAGGTTTACATAGGAGATGTCCTTAACATTATCGTGGGAGTAAACGGCGGCAGTACAGACGAAACCTTTACCTATCAATGGCAGGCAAAGTATCCGAGCCTAAACTGGGTTAACCTCTCCGATAAAACCAACAGACCCAACTCGAAATTTTCGGGTGTTTTTACAGACCATCTTAAATTTCAGACCTACGCAGAACTTGTAGGACCTGACTCAGGGTGGAAAGATGTTGTCTTTAGATGTAAAGTAACGGGTTCAAAGAGCGGTACTTTTTATTCGGGAAAATGTAACTTTCCGGGACTTCTTGAGAAGACAGAAATTCCTATAATTGGATTTTTAGGCTTGGAGAAACCTGAACAGCGGAAAATCCCCTCAACTACGGCAACTCCGATAAATAGCACTTACTACAGTTTTGATTATATTGAGTGGTATGAGTACAAAAACAACAAAGTTAGCAGAAAGCTCAACGACGGAGAAGCTTTTGACAGCGGTATGTATTGTTGTCAGCTATACTTTAATATGAACAGAGGATATGCGGTTGCAAAGAACGCAGTATGTGGCTTGTACAACGACGACGGTCAGGCGACAATTCTTCAGGATGAAACCACAGGTCAATATTATATTTGGGCATATTACGTTGTTGCAGATAAATCACCTTCATTTTCACATCAGTCCACTGAGGCAGAAATTATGAAAGGCAAAGAAAAAACTATATCGGTTACTGCCAACAATGCCGCAAGCTATCAGTGGCAGATGAAAGTAAGGAGAAGCACAGGAAGATATGTGTGGCGCAACATAAGTGACAACTCATCCACATCAAACAAATTTTCCTTCAAGGGTACAAAAACAAATGCTTTGAGCATCAGACCGAATACGGATTTTGATGAAACTCATTTCAGGTGTGCTGTCACGGGTGAAAACGGTGATGTCATTTACAGTGTATCTGTTAAAGTTACGCAAAAGGTTAAGGCCCGTATTATACTGGATTTAAGAACGGGCGGCTTACCGGATGACACTATTACTATTAAGTTTGATAAATACACTCCTGACGGCGTCTATAATGGCAGCTATACACATGAAACGGTAAACAGTAATGCAAAACCCTTATATGTGTATTATGAAACAGTTCCGGGCAAATATGTCATTACTGTAAGCAAACCGCAATGCGTAACACGGGTATATGAAGCGAATGTTGTTAAGAAAGATGTTAACCTTGTAGTAAAAATTACTGTTCCGTATGATGTCAATATGGATGGTGTTATTAATGTCGTGGACGCAACCTTGGTTCAAAAATACATTGTCGGGCTTGAAGAATTTGACGATTACACTTTAAAAATTGCAGACACAAACGGTGACGGCACAATATCAGTTGTTGATGCTACAAATATTCAGAAGAAAATCGTGAATCTTTTGTAAAGGAGAAAGTTTATGGGACTATTTGAAAAGAAATATTGTGACCTTTGCGGTGACAAGGTAAACGCCCTCACAAGGCAAAAGCTTTCAGACGGTTATCTTTGCAGCGACTGTAAGCACAAGCTCAGTTCGCTTTCATCAGGCTGGAAAAACAGAACATTAGCCGATGTTAAAACTCATCTTGAACAGCGTGAACAGAACAGACAGAAATATTCGGCATTTGTTCAGTCGGCAAGTGCCGGTACAAACGAAAAGCTTGTTGTAGATTTTAATAACAGAAAATTCTATTTTACAATAGGCAGAGATTTTAAAAACAGCAATCCTGAAATTTTTGATTTTTCACAGCTGCAGGACTTTTGGCTTGAGCTTGGATATACAACTCTGCAGGATTCCGACCGTGACGGAATTCCTGATGAGTATGACCGCTATGATAACCGTCAGGGCAGGAACAGCGGTTTTGGCAGTCAGTTTGATACAACAAACTCATTTTCGGGGCAAAACGGTATGCTTGATGTTCCGCTTGCACTTCAGCCGTATGTTCGTGATACAAACACATCGTCATCGCCGCAAAGAATATCTTCTTTAAAAGCAAAATTCATCGTAAATCATCCGTTCATAACCGATATATCAATGTATGTTGATTCGTCAATCGGTACTGTAAGGAATGAGCTTATGAGAGCGTTTGATGACGGAATGCAGTTAATGAGACTGTGTGAACAAATAAGGAACGGTATGCAGAACAATATGGGCTATCAGCAAAGCGGAATGTCCATGCAGAACAATATGGGTTATCAGCAGAACGGAATTCCCATGCAGAACAATATGGGTTATCAGCAAGGCGGAATGCCCATGCAGAACAATATGGGTTATCAGCAAAGCGGAATTCCCATGCAGAACAATATGGGCTATCAGCAAAGCGGAATGCCTATGCAGAACAATATGGGTTATCAGCAAAGCGGAATGCCTATGCAGAACAATATGGGTTATCAGCAGAACGGAATGCCTATGCAGAGCAACACAGTAAATCAGCAAGTTTCACAGCCGTTTACTCCGCAAAATGCTGCGGCAATTGTTTGCTCGGCTTGCGGATATAAGCCTGACGGCAATCCGCCGAAATTCTGTCCGTTCTGCGGGGCTGCCATGACATAACCGATATGACTTTACGGCCGTTATTTCATAATATTTCCAAACGAAAAATGCGTGTAAAAAAAGAAATTGTATCCGTGAGCTATTCAAAAAATCATTCAAATTTTGATTACTGCTGTTCTTTTTATGTGCGAAAAAAAGGTGTAAATTTCCTTTTTGACGCTATCTGCAAATGCGGTTATATCGCTTTTGAAAATGTTTTGATCGACGAAACGGATATGAGACTGCTGTGTGACACCGCCGAAGACGCATTGGAAATTCTGAAAAAATATAATCCAAAAAACAAAGGACTGACAGTCGATGACGCCACGGTTACAATCGTTGAAATCATATTTTCCGACAAAAACAGTATGTCGGTCAGTATGACGGAACAAACCTTGGATTCGCTCGAAAAAGCGTTCTTTGCCCTTGCTGAAAAATATTGCAAAGATGTTTAATCTCTAAAAATAATTGAAAAGCAACCCTATGAAAACAACCCCACGGTAAAATAATCGTGGGGTTGTTTTTTTCTGTAACAGAAAATGAGTTCATTTTTTCTTGCCATTACCGTGGTAATTGTTTATAATTAAGGTATGACAATAAAAGAAGGCATGAACAATGCAAACGATAGATGAGGCACTAAACAAACTGAAAAAATCTGATTTTCGCAGTCGGTTTCATTTAAAGCAAAAGGACATTGACTATATTAATGAAAAGGGAATGAATAAAATCCGCTCCCATGCAGAAGATTTTGTCAGAACACGGCTTGCACCAAAATATATTCCGAATGACGGAAAGCAAACGCCTATGAGGGGACACCCTGTTTTTATCGCACAGCACGCCTGTGCCTGTTGTTGCAGAGGGTGTCTTAACAAGTGGTACAGAGTTGCAAGGGATAAACAGCTTAACGAGGTCGAACAGCAGAAAATTGTAAATCTGCTTATGGCTTGGATTGAAAGAGAATACAATGATTATAATTCCAATAAAGAATGATAGATAAGGTCAAAAAGATGAGTGATAAATTAAGCGTGTTAAAAGATTACTTCGGACACGATTCTTTCAGAGACGGACAGGAACAGATAGTTGACGCTTTGCTTGACGGCAGAGATGCACTTTGCATTATGCCCACAGGTGCGGGCAAGTCTATGTGCTATCAGATTCCCGCATTGCTTTTTGACGGGGTGACAATTGTTGTGTCACCTCTGATTTCGCTTATGAAGGATCAGGTCGGCTCACTCGTTCAGTCGGGAGTTCCTGCGGCATATATAAACAGCTCGCTTTCATATCCGCAATTTCTCCGAGTGCTTTCAAATGTTGAACACGGAAAATACAAAATCATCTATGTTGCACCCGAAAGGCTGTTGACTGACGGATTTCTCGACACCTGTAAAAAGATAAAAATCTCAATGGTTGCAGTTGACGAGGCTCATTGCGTTTCACAATGGGGACAGGATTTCAGACCGAGTTACCTCAAAATTATTTCATTTGTTGAAAGCCTTGCAAATCGTCCGATTGTCGGAGCATTTACCGCAACGGCTACAAATGATGTAAAAGAAGATATAAAGAAAATTCTCAGGCTTGAAAATCCGTTTGAAATTACAACGGGATTTGACCGCCCCAACCTTTTCTTTGGCGTAATAAAGTCATCGTCAAAGGACGAAAAGCTTATTGACCTCATTCGGGAGCGTGGCGACAGGTCGGGAATTGTCTATTGTGCAACCCGAAAAAATGTTGAAGCTGTCTGCGAATTGCTCTGCGATAACGGCTTTTCGGCGGCAAGATACCATGCAGGTCTTGATGAATACGAACGCAGGAAAAATCAGGAGGATTTTGTTTTTGACCGAAAAAATATTATGGTTGCAACCAATGCTTTCGGTATGGGGATTGACAAGTCAAATGTTACATATGTAATCCATTACAATATGCCGAAAAACATTGAAAGCTACTATCAAGAGGCAGGACGGGCAGGTCGTGACGGCGGTGAGGCTGATTGTATTTTGCTCTACAGTCCTAAGGATGTTCGCCTAAATCGTTTTATGATTGAAAATTCCGAGGGCAACGATGAGCTTACAATTGAAGAAAACGAGCAAATTCGTGAGCGTGATTTTGAACGCTTAAAATATATGACCTTTTACAGCACAACAAACGATTGTCTGCGTGGGTTTATTCTGCGGTATTTCGGCGGTGAAAAGAAGGCTTACTGCGGAAAATGCTCCAACTGTCTTTCTGTTCACAAGCTTGTTGATGTCACAATTGACGCTCAAAAAATTATGTCCTGCATTGCAAGAACAGGACAAAGGTACGGCAAACCCGTGATTTGTGATGTGTTAAAGGGCAGTAAAAGCGAGAAAATTCTAAAAGCTGAGCTTAACAATCAGTCAACCTACGGAATAATGAAAGAGGTTACGGCAAGGCATATTTTCGGCACAATTGACTTTCTTGCCGAAAAGGAGTATATTTCATCCGACAATGAAACCGAGGTTCTAAAACTTTTGCCAAAGAGCCGAGATGTGCTTTTCGGACGGGAACGGCTTGTGATGAAGAAAGTTGAAAACTCCGAAAAGGTTGTCAAAACGCACCGCCCCGAAGTGCCTGTCAATTCCGATTTACTTGACGCACTCAAGGCTTTGCGAAAAGGCATTGCATCCAAAAAGAGCGTGCCTGCCTATGTTATTTTTACCGATGCAACGCTGATTGATATGTGCAAAAAATGCCCCGAAACACCCGATGAAATGCTTGAAGTTTCGGGTGTGGGCAGAACAAAACTTGAAAAATTCGGAAAACAATTTCTTGAAGAAATCGCAAAATTTAGATAACTTCATATACTGTTAAAGGATGAACGAATTCGTTTGTCCTTTTCTTTTTCAATTTTCAAAATTGTATTGAAATAATTAGTACAAAGTGGTACAATAATTACAGAGAAAAAACAGATTGGAGGCATTTGTATGGCTGACATATTTGATTACATAAGTCGGAGAGGCGATTTGACATTTGAACAGGACGGTTTTAACGAGCTTGACGCACTTGTGCTTTCACGGCTTTCATATCTTCCTTTTGACGGTGCGGTATCGTCCTGCCTGTTTGATGAAATTACCCTTGAACAGGCGGCAATGCGTGTGTTTGCAACCGATGATTACGAGAAAAATCTATTGTGGAAGGGTGACGCCGACCTTTTGAAAGCAACGGCAGAGAGCAAGAGATTCGGCAAAATTCTTGTTTCGGGGTATGTAAACGAGGTTGAGTCCGATGTGAGTATGCAGTTTTCCGCAATCACTTTTGAATTTCTCAAAAAGAATTATTTTATTTCATACAGAGGAACGGACAATTCTCTTGTCGGCTGGCAGGAGGACTTCAATATGTTCTTCACATTTCCGTTGCCGTCACAGAAAAAGGCTCTTGATTATTTTGAAAAGGCAGTCCGTATGCTCAACGGAAAATTCATTCTGGGCGGTCACTCAAAGGGCGGAAACCTTGCGGTTTATGCCGGTGCTTTTACCGATGAAAATTCAAGAAATCACATTGATTATATTTACAATTTTGACGGACCGGGGTTTTCTCTTGACAAAATCAGGGACAGCGGATTTTATGAAGTCGACGACAGAATCTACACCTTTGTTCCGCAGTCAAGCATTTTCGGCATGATATTTGAGCATGAGGAGAGCTACACAATTGTAAAGAGCAATCAAAAAGGTTTTCTCCAACACGATGTCTATTCGTGGGAGATTGAGCAGAACAGGCTTGTCAGGCTGAAAAGCACTACAAATTTCAGCGTTTTCTTTGACCACACGCTGAAAGAATTTGTTGAATCGCTGACAATTGCTCAAAGACGGGAGTTCACAAAAGAGGTTTTTGCCCTTTTGTCGCTGACCGAAACCGCAACCTTTAATGAGATGCTGAAAAATCCGCTTAAAAACACGGGAACAATCCTAAAATCCTTTGCAGGTCTTGACAGCAAAACGAGAAATATGCTTCTGAAAACAATCTTCGCATTCGTTAAAAGTGCAAAAAACAATTTTTCCGACATAACAGGCGGTCAGAACAAAATTACCGTCAGTTAATTATAAAAAAGCTCATATATGCTCCGATACTTTTTAGCGTCGGAGCATTTTCTTTGCAAAAAATCATTTGTCAAGACGAAATTCCCGTTTTGTCAATTGACACTTTTGAAATTTGTATTGTCAGTCTTTGAAAATTTTTCATAATATACAAAAAATCCCGACACGGTGTATGCTGTGTCGGGTTTTTATTTTGCTTTTTAAATGTCGATCGTCAGTTCAACGGGACAATGGTCAGAACCTAAAATTTCGGTATGGATTTTTGCACCGTCAAGCTTGCTTTCAAGAGCTTTTGAAACGATAAAATAGTCAATACGCCAGCCCGCGTTTTTTTCACGAGCCTTGAATCTGTATGACCACCACGAATACACGCCCTCTGTATCTGGATAGAAATAGCGGTAGGTGTCGATAAAGCCGTCATCGAGCAACGCTGTCATCTTTGAACGCTCTTCATCGGTAAAGCCTGCATTTTTACGGTTGGTTTTCGGATTTTTCAAATCAATTTCATTGTGTGCAACATTCAAATCACCGCACATAATAACCGGCTTTTTTTCTTCAAGTTTTTTCAGATATGCCTTGAAATCATCTTCCCATTTCATTCGGTAATCAAGCCTTTCCAGCTCGCTTTGCGAGTTAGGAGTGTAGCAGGTGACAACAAAGCAATTGTCAAATTCTGCCGTGATAACTCTGCCCTCATGGTCGTGTTCGTCAATGCCGATCCCGTAACATACATTCAAAGGCTCTTCCTTTGTGAACATAGCCGTTCCCGAATAGCCTTTTTTGTCGGCATAGCACCAATACTGATGATATCCTTCAAGCAAGAGGTCAATCTGTCCCTCTTGAAGTTTTGTTTCCTGAAGACAGAAAATATCTGCGTCAACATCTTTAAAAAATTTCTCAAAGCCCTTTGTAACACAGGCACGAAGTCCGTTTACATTCCACGAAATCAATTTTTTCATAATTTACTCCCGTACACACAAAAGGGAGCAAGCATTGCCTGCTCCCAAATTGCCAATTTGTTAATTATTCTTCTGCGGAAAATTCGTCTTTGCCTACACCACAGAGAGGGCATACCCAATCCTCGGGTACATCTTCCCATGCTGTGCCTGCATCAACGCCGTTATCGGGATCGCCGATTTCAGGATCGTAAACATATCCGCAAACATCGCATACATATTTCATACTATCAAATCTCCTGTTCAAAGTCTGTTGTGTAATCGGTTAGTTGTTGGTCATACGATTATCAAGCTGACTTTTTTGATTTTTTATTTTTTAATGATTACTTAAAGTATCTGTTAAGAAGACCTCTAAAGCCTGCGCCGTGTCTTGCTTCATCCTTTGCCATCTCGTGAACTGTGTCATGAATAGCGTCAAGGTTCTGAGCCTTTGCACGCTTTGCAAGGTCAAACTTACCTTCGCAAGCACCTGTTTCTGCATCTACACGCATCTGAAGATTCTTCTTTGTGCTGTCTGTAAGAACTTCGCCTAAAAGCTCTGCAAACTTGGCAGCGTGTTCAGCCTCTTCAAAAGCATACTTTGTAAATGCGGCAGAAACCTCGGGATAGCCTTCTCTGTCTGCAACTCTTGCCATTGCAAGATACATACCGACTTCGCTGCATTCTCCCTCAAAGTTAGCTCTGAGATCCTTGAGAATATCTTCGCTTACGCCCTGAGCAACGCCAACCTCGTGAACTGTTGCGAAAGATGCCTCCTCGTCCATCTGCTTAAATTTTTCCTTCGGTGCCTTACAAACAGGGCAAGCCTCGGGAGCTTCGGGACCTTCATAAACATAACCGCATACTGTGCAATACCATTTCATAATTACTTCTCCTTTGTAATAAATATTAGTGTACTTCCGCCGAACATTTAGGACATATGCCGTAGTAGATAACAAATCTGTTTTCTACCTTAAATCCCTCTTCGGCAAGCTGTGACTCAAGGTCATCAGCATTTTGATTGTCTTCAACATCAATAACTGCATTGCATTTGTTGCAGACAAAGTGGGGATGCGGCTCTGTGTTGCCGTCAATACGCTCCTCACCGTTTACATTGCATATAACGCTGACCTTTCCTTCATCCTTAAAAAGAGCAATGTTTCTGTAAACCGTGCCAAGACTAAGGTCGGGAATTTCGGGCTTTAATTTATCATAAACCCAGCGTGCGCTCGGATGAGTGTCCGTACCGCACACAGCGTTGTAAATTGCATTGCGTTTTGAGCTGAAATTTCTTTTTGCCATAATTCATAAATCCTTATGCAATATTAGTCAGTACCGATTGACCAAAATCAGTAATCAGTATTAACTTTGACTATATTCTATCACGCAGATGTTTAATTATATTTACAATAAAGAATTATAGATGAAAAATCTTGCACAAAGAATTGGGAGGAAATATAGTGAAATCAAACAAAACAGTAAAAATTATCATTTTTACTGCTCTCTTCCTGTCTGCGGTAATTTTAATATCGGTAATGACAGGTGCAGTAAAAGAAACAACGGCTGATACCGACAGCGTGAAACTGCCCGTAATAATGTATCACTCACTTTTAAAGGATGAAAAACTGCAAAATGACTACACCGTTTCGCCGACTCTTTTTGAAAACGATTTAAAATATCTTGCCGAAAACGGCTACACAACCGTTGTTGTAAAAGACCTTACCGATTATGTTTACGGCAAAAAATCATTGCCCGAAAAATGCATTATGCTGACCTTTGACGACGGCTATTATAATAATTATTATTATGCACTCCCTTTGCTCGAAAAATACAACTGCAAGGCGGTCATATCTCCGATTGCCTCAGTGTCCGAAAAATTCACCGAAACCAAGGACATTTCCGTGACCTACGGGCATATAACTTTTGACGATATGAAAGAAATGTCCGATTCGGGCTATGTTGAAATTCAGAATCATTCGTACGATATGCATTCTTTGAAATCACGAAAGGGTGTTTTGCCAAAAGCGGGGGAGAGTGACGAAGCATATAAATCTATTCTTACGGAAGATGTTGTCAAAGCTCAAGGCTTGCTTGAAAATGCAACAGGAAAAAAACCGACCTGCTTTGTATATCCGTTCGGTGCAAAAAATGACCTGACCGAAAAGCTGATAAAAGAAATGGGCTTTTCGTGTACACTAACCTGTACGGAAAAGCCCAATATAATTACTAAAAATCCCGACAGCCTCTACGAGCTGGGACGATATCGCCGTGACCGCAACGAGTCAATGCAGAATCTTCTTATCCGAATTGAAATGCAGTCATAATATTTATACGGCAGATACGGCAGATTTTTCAGCCTTGGCGTTTCTTACAAAAGCCTCGCACAAAGCTATGAAGATGAAAAACAGCGGAGTTGTAATCGGCTGATAAAGGTTTACAACAGACTGAACAGCATAGCAGATAACGGCCGAAACGCACGCAATCAACATCGGATTTTCCTTTGCATACTTAACTGCGTTCTTAATCGTACCGCACACAATGGCAAGATAGGAGAGAAGTCCCGTAATTCCGATTGTTATAAGGTAGTTTAGATATTCGTTATGAGCGGCATTTGTTGAGCTGTCACCGTATTTTGAAAGGTCGTCAAAGTACGGACTGAATGCGGAGTAGAACATATCCGGACCTACGCCGAACAGCTTTTCAATGAATGAAGCGTCACCGAAAATCCATATCGACCTTATCCACATAAAGCCTCTGTGCGTACCCCATATATCGTTAAAGCGGATAATTCTTTCAAAATTGCCGAGGTCGGTTTTGGTGTCAATACAACTGAAATAAACCATAATTCCTATCATGGCAACAGCACAAAATCCGAATACAACGGCAAGAGCAATCGGCACGGCTCTTGAAATTGTGATGTTTGGTTTTTTGTAATCAATAAGATACAAAATCCCTGTAATAACGGCACAAGCTGCAAACAATATCCAGCCGATGCCTGAGAAAACGAAAATTTCCTGAAACTTATCAAAACCCTTGCTTTTGTCGTCAAAGCAGAGCGAGAACAATCTGAGCAGCTTTGCAAACAACAGCATAACAGTTGCCGAAAGGAAAAATCTTTTCAGTCTGACAAGGCTGTTTGAAAACCATACAAGGTAAATAATCATAAATACAGCCATGCCGAGAATGCCGGAATCGCTGTCGGCAGTCATAAGAGCCGCAAAGCCAAATCCTGTTGCTACAAGATAAATAGCCCTGAGCAAGGTTTTCTCCGTGATAACCGACATTGCAATCATAACAGGCATAGCGATGCAGATGTAGCTTGAAAGCAGATTTTTGTTGCCGATTGTTGAAGTGAAGTCGGTAATAGTCTGTTGGTCGGTGAGAAGAGTAAACATCCCGAGAGGATCAATATAGAATGAGTTAAGCACCGCAAGTGCATAAACTATCATTGAACCGAACGCAAGCGCAACGAATATGTATTCAAAATATTTAAAGCACCTTGTAATCATAAAATATGCTGCGGTGTAAAATGCCATAAGCACAAGTCCGTTGTTTCGCCCATGAGTACCCAGAAGTGCATCCAAAGGGTTTGCAGACAACAGCGTTGAAATGACATTTATCCCGAGGAATACAATAAATGCCCAGTCCATAAACGAAAGCTCTTCATACAAATGCTTCGGTTTAGGCTTTTCAAGCTTTGAGTCTTCCGGTGGTTTATCAACGCTTGCGGTCATAATAATAAGAAATTCCGCAATAACGAGAATACCCGTCAATATAATGAAAAAGTAATACTTGTCATGCCTGATGTTAAAATATGCGTCGGTAAAAAACAACGGAAAAAGCGTGAACATAATAAGCAGATAATAGTTTGTGAGCGCCTGCTGTACCGAATATTTTTCTTTGGGTTTGGCAGGCGGATTTTTATGCTTTGCAGAAGTCATAATAAAATAACCTTTCAATATAATGTACTTCAATTTTATAACGCACACACGATGTTGTCAAGAAATAAAGTAAGTTGAAAGCTCTGGTTTTCGACTTGTTTCGATTGGCATATGCTTGCAAAAGAACAATAATTGCATATTTTTCGGCACTTTTATTCCCAAATTAATACTTGTGGAGAAATTAGTATTGTATTTATCTCCGTAAAATGGTATAATTCCCCTTGAGATGTATTTCCATATTTGCAGGACAAAGACTTTTGTAAAAAATTGTTTATGAATTTATCTATTTGCAGATTGGGTGGTTTTATGAAAAAATTAGTTATTTTTGGCTTTGACGGCACTCTTGCCGACACAGCCCCCGGAATTTTATATTGTTTCAATACAACAGCAGTTGCAATGGGCTATGAGCCTGTTGAACACAGCGCACTCTACGGAGTAATCGGCGCACCGCTTGAATACGGATTTAAAACGCTCTTTAATATGAGTGATGACGAAATTGAATATGCCGTAAAGAATTACAGTAAACTTTATTCCCAGA
>ULXW01046174.1_pt1 | contig 100247 bp, 133 predicted proteins | sample 1961661 | NCBI WGS metagenome assembly ULXW01 (sample SAMEA4835849, study PRJEB28245) | human gut metagenome | biome: gut microbiome; material: fecal sample | place: Denmark | collected 2008 | reverse complement strand
TTAACCACGTTGCTTATGCAACAGCAGTCAAACCTTTTCCGTTTAAGAGTTTTTCACTCACTTCATTTGCGATTAAGCCGTACTTCTAATGTTATGACTATTCGGGATTTCCACCTTTATTTTATTGTCATAACCCCTCATCGGGGAATGGTCGTTGAGCGCTTACCCTCGGCTTAACTAACTCTTGGTCAGAGTATAACGTTAGGGTACTTCGTTGCAAGAACAGAGATTGTTACTGTACTTAGGCTTTTGACCATATACAATCCTTACGTTTTTTCTACTTTCGTACCGTCATAGCGTGATTTCTCCGCTATTGTGGTGTAAGGCTCTTACTCATTACCTGCATTTAAATTTGTTCTTTATGCACATTTCTGTACATTGTGGTAAAATCTACCACCAATATCACTTAAAATATTAGCTCTTCGAGTATCACCCTCATCAAGACTTGTAAATGCAGCCGATAATTCTTTAGTTAACTCAATAGGTGTTTTGAGTTTTTCAGAACCATTAACCAATTTAGTCATTGAAATGTCTACAGAGGCAAAAGCATCTTGAATAGGTTTAGATGTCGTGTCTTGTAAATTGATAAAGATGGATTTTAAAGCATTGCCGACCTCAGAACCAGATTCTCTTGTTTTAGAAACTGCTACTGCGATAAGAGCGGAAAGCTCATCAATATCTATTCCATACTGAGCAGCAACAGACGCAGCTTCCGAAGTAGCGTCAGCCATATCCTGCATTGCAACTGCCGCATTATTTGTTCGTTCTGTTACTTTCCCTTTATTTAATAAGGTACTGACCACATATTATTATATGGCGATAAGGACGTTAATCCTTATTCTCACATTTCATATATAACGATTATATTGTGAGTCCAGACTATATCTTTACCCTCGTTTAACGTTAGGCACTCCATTGGACATATGGTAGTGGATAAACTTTATTTATCGTAATTGGCGTGTATGATGTGTCACCACATCATAACTTAGTCGTTACGGGGTTATGTTATAAAACTTTCCTTTCTATTTAATATATTATCTAATATATTCTCAATATTATTATAATCCCAATAAGGTATTGCGATCAATGCTATTTTATTGTGCTTACAATAGTCAAATTTGATTTTATCATTACATTTTACTTTTTGATATTTTTGTTCTGATAATTCTATATTATTTCTATCAGAAAAATTAGTAGGAATATAATGTTGACTACCTTGATATTCAATAAGAAGATTATAAGATGGAATATAAAAATCAAAAGGCAAAGGTCGAATATTTTTACAATCATGAAATGTATATTGTGGTAAAAAATCAATATTCTTATTGTTTAAATACTTCGCTATTTTAAATTCGCCTTTTGATTTACTACACACAGGACATCCTGTTTGTTTGTTTAATAAATTATCTGGGGTTGCCTTCCATTTTGAACCACATATTAAACATTTACAGTTTATATTTGTTTTATTGTTTATATATTCTCCGCTGACAGAAATATTTTCATTAACTTCAAACAATTTTTCTTTAAATAAACTCATATCTCTCTTAAAATTGTTTGCGCAATATTTACAAGGTGTTATGATTTTATTTAAATTTCTTATATCATGTGTCTGTACTCCATAATTTTTATGTTTATTACAAATAAAAGTGAAAACTCTTCTTTGTAATACCTCATCAAAATAAACAGTTAAAATATGTAAATCTTCTTTTTTGAATTTTTTAACTATATCATCTATAAAAAGTGTTTTTCCGTGATTTCTTATATAATTTTTCATACATTGTCTACAACCTAATGAACACCTTTTTAATTTAGTAATACTTCTTTCTTGTGTTAATAATTCAGGATGTTTATCACAATGATACTTGACCCAAGTCTGTTTATTTTTCATAAATCTATTTTCATATACAACTTGTTTTTCATCACAGATTTTAATTATATCTTTTGTTTTAGTTATATTCGCCATTTACCATATTGTTTTATAACATAACTTACCCTCGTGGTTGTCCTTCTCAGGATTTTCCTCGATAAAAGCCAATTATTACGCTATATGTTTCCATATAGCATGACTAAAATTAATCATATTTTGTCCATCAAGTACGTCATTTAAATCTTTAATTGCTCCACCTAATTCATAAGCACTATTTGTAGCTATAAGATAGTCGTTTGCCGCATCAGATGATAAGTCACCAGCAGCTTGCGCCAGTATAGAAAGTTCAGACATTTCAGGAGCATTTTGGAAACCAGCTCTATACATTTCCTGCACACCAGTTAAATAGTCACTTGCTTTTTTGCCATACTTGCTTGCTGATTCAAATGATGTTTTACCAAGTTTCGCGAGAGCCTCAGTTGTTAAATCAGAAGTCTTAGAAATCTCAGTTAAAATAGTATCTATTTCTTTAAGTTCTGTGATAGCATTTCTTATATCCATTACGAAAGTAGATACTAAGGAAGTTAAACTCATCCAAGATGAAAATTTCTTTAAGTTAGCCCAAAGGTTTGTAAAAATAGTTCCACCTGTAAGACCCAATGATTTAGCTTCTGCTTTAATATTTCTGAAATTTGCAGCAATTTTTTGAAAATCATCGTTGTTTGCACAATGTGAGAGCTGCAAATACATATCCTCCATCTCTTGAGAAAAGGTTTTCCCATTTGATGTGAGATGATTGCTTTGCATTGCTTTTGCATTGGAATCTTTATATGTATTGATTTCGGCAGTAAGTTTCTTTACACGCTGAGTAAGCAATTCTGCTTGTTGCGCTTGCTTTGACATTGTGTCGCTTGCTGAAATAGAAGTCTTTAATGTGTTTGCAGATGTAGTTACTTGCTTGAATTGCTTGTCTAATTCATCAAATCTGGTAATGACATTTTGAATACCATCAGGAGTGAGGTCTCCTTGTAAGGTATTTTTAAGTGTCTGATATTCAGTTATAAGATCAGCAATTTGTTTTTTTACTTCAACTACTTGTGGATTAGAAGAGATCTTTAAAAAAGTCGATTGATTCAGAGCATTATTTAATTTTAAAACATTAGAATCAATCTTATCACCATAATTTTTTACTTGATTTTGAAGTGATTTTTCTGCTTTTTCAGCGTTATGATATTGAGCTACCATCTGATTGAGCTTTTGGATCTGAACATCAACATTTGCTTTCATAGATGCAAATGTAGTGTCGTCAGATTGGCTCAGGTTTATAATGGCTTGCTCTACTTTAGCGTATTGAGTTTCAAGTTTCTCAACATTCGCTGTCGATCTAACAGACTTGTTGCTATTTGTATCATTCCATGCAGTACGGATTGCTTCAAGATCGGCGGTAAGACTTGTTCTTAAAGCTTTAATTTTATCCTGCGCCTTTTGCGTGGATATGATAAGTTTTTCAATACCTGAATTATCTGATGTGCCTTTTGTAAGATGAAATAAATCTCCTTCACCTAATTTTTTCTGTGCGTTAGATAATTCTCCAATTTGGAACGTTAATGTACGCACTTCGCCTTGCGCACTTTCAATATTAACGATCATTTTTTCAAGCTGATCGTCACCTAACTTATCACCATAAATGCCTCTGACAGAAACAGTGCCAAGCTCGGAAAACTTCTTTTGTACCTTTTCAATAGTTTTGTCAGCATCGATTAACCCGTCTGTGTTTAACACAGGTTTGATAGGTCTTTTAAACTTATCAGCAAGATTTGTAAGACTATTTGCAACTTGATTTGTCTGTGTCTGAATGTTGTTTAAACCATCAGTAATATTTTGAGTATTCAAACTACTTGTATCAATCTGACCAATATTCAGTTTTAAATTTTTTCCTATAGTTGTTATCTGAGATTGTATAAGGGACTGTGTTTTATTTAAGTCAAGTCCACCGACAATCTTCACTCTTACAGAATTATCATTGGCTAATTTAGCATTAAGCTTTGCAATGTCTTCTTCTTTTATTTTTTTATAAGTCCCGTCAATATCCAAGCTTGCCGTTAAAAGCAGACCGTCAGTATCTTTAGCCATTAAATCACATCCTTTATACTATATTTATTTTTATACTTTATATCCATTAGGTTTATGTACTTTTATCTTTATTCCGTACGGGTTGCTTGCTTCAAAATCTGCTATTCCGTTTTCTATGAAGTGACCAGCAGAACGATAACCAAAGTTGGGAATATCCTTAAACCATACGTCCTTTTCTACTTCATAACCATAGTTGAGCAAATAAGCTGTGTTTACAGTCTCACCATTGCCGTCCCAGCCTTGGACACCATCGCCCGAACGATGGTATCCACTGTCATCAAAATAAATGTCAAGACTCATAGTTTTTCCAGTTACTTTAAGATTTAAAATATCATCAACTTTTAATGAATTCTGTAATGCCCCCGTGCGACTATATATCTTAGGCTGATAGCTATTCATATACTCGTCCAGTCTTGCCTGAATACAGTCCCTAAGTCGATTAGCTTCTTCAACCATAACCTGACTATAAGTCTTGCCATTCTTAAATTTAAGCTTAGTTACGTCAATACTTTTTAACTGTGATTTCAAATCCACATTAATCACCCATCAGCAATTCAATTACCTTGTCCATATCATTCTCAGCACACTCCTGAGAAACAGAACTGTCAATACAAACATCAAATCTATCGCCATTCATAATGTTAATGCTAATAATACCAAGAATTGACTTGGCATTTATCTCACGATTTCCCATTATAAAATATACATTTGATTTAATATGTGTAACCTTTGCAACAAAATTCTTAGCAAAACGTGGAGTAATATCCTTATTTGCTGTAATAGTTTTCTTTGCTGTAAACATATTACTCACCACCCTTACTTACGGAAATATTCCTTACAATTTCCTCGTTCTCAGCTACTTCGGTAACAGTCTTAGGCTTTTTTGTAGCCTTCTTCTTGCCTTTAATAACACCATTATCCACCATAGCCTTAATAAGACTGTCCGCTGTCACATCATTCTTAAGTTTGCTCATAGCCTGTGCAATCGTCTTAACATCTTCTGAATTTGTTTCACTATAAGCATTACCGAGAGCATTTACAAAATTAGAAAGCTTAGTAGCAAGATTTGCAATAGCATCATTAGCATCTGCCATAACCATACTTGCTGAGAGAAGCTTAATTCTGCGGTCAAGTTCCTCATTGATTGCATTTTCAATCATTTTAAGCTGACCTTTATTTATAGCGTAATCACTATAAAGTTTTTCGTATTCATTATCATAAATCTCTGCAATGTCATCAGACTCAAATTCTATCTTACCATAGAACTTTGCTGTACAATACTGAGCGAGAACGTCCTTATATCCCATACCATAAATAAGAGTATTATCAACCACATAATTGATAAAAGACTGCATTTCTGCAAATGTAAGTGTAACCATTTCTGCCATAATTTTCTCCTTATTACCTATTTGAATTTTCTTTAATAAAAGCTTCGCCAATACAAATAGCATCGCAAATATCTTCTTTAAGTTTGAGATTATACTTGTTCAAAACATAATCTTTGGCTTGCTGTTTCAATTCAGCACGTTTCACGTTTCGGGACTGCTTAAAAGAAAGCTTGCTTCTCCAAAATGTAGGCTTGTACACACTATAACAAATATTATTCATTACACAAGTGTTTATAATAGCACCCTGTATCTGAGCCAATAGTATTAAAGTTGATACATTTGTTTGGAGACTTACATCTTCAAAAACAACATAATCTACATTATTTTCAACTATCTGATTATGTAACTGTTTTATCATTTCATGTATTCTTTCATTTGTATCTTTAATTTTCTTTAATTCTATAATGTTATATTGTACAAGCTCATTATCCTCAAAAATAGCAAGTCCACTAACGGCACTTGCTTGGTCTATTGCTATAAACTTAATTATTGCTCACTTCCTATATAACATAAAAAAATAGGGAGGACAACCACGTTCAACGGTTGTCGATAAATGGTTGTCCTCCCTGTATTTACTTGTTTCTCTTTTTGCTCTTGTTTGTGAATTTAGGAATAAACTCAGTATTATATGTTTGTGCATCACATTCAGATGTTACCTCATCTTCTGTGAGGATTTCTTCAACAATGCCTTTTACATTGTCGCAAAAATCAATATTCCCATAGGCATCAATAGCGTTCTGTAATTCTGACTTTGCAGTTTCCTTATCTATAACACCATTATGATATTCAATAATAGGCATATGAAAAGAAAAATGCTCAGGGCAACAGACTACTCTGCGCCACTGAAGCATTTCGGGAATATTCTTCTGACAAGTATTGCAAGCTTTAAATTCTTTTCCACAAACAAGACAGTGCTTAATTACTTCCATAGGATTTTACCTACTTTATAATTATGCCTTCTTGTAAACCTTGTAGTCCCAGAACTTGGAGTCACCGTTGCCACACTTGTCAACAAGGCTCTTGAACTGGAATGGGTGTTCTACACCATCGCCACCAAGGTCGAAGTCAAAGTTAGCGTTCCAGTCGCAACGATAAATTTCAATCTGTACAAAGTAAACTTCATCGCAAGTATTCTTGCCAAGGCAGTTGATAAATGTATGAGTTGTCTTACCATATGTATCGGAAGAGTTACCTACGGAAGCACCATCCTTTTCATAATCATAAACTACTTCAATTGTACCTGCTTTAACTACATCAGTTGGAAGGGAAAGCTTCTTTGTAGTAGTAGCATAAGAGAAATGTGTGCCATCAGCAGCAGAAGCCTGTTCATACTTAGTTGTTGTATTATCAACTGTAATAAGAACACTAAGAATTTCAGAACCAGCAGTTCCAACAGCAGTTTCAACTGTAGTTACTTCACCAGCATTTGCTTCAAAAGAAATTACTTCTCTCTTTCTGAACTTAATCTTGCCCTCTACAGCATCAGAACCCGTCTGAAGTGACATAAGCGAACCAGAAATATAACCCGAAGAACCAGAACCTTCAACAGCCTTACCCTTCTTGATTGTAAAGAGTGTAGCATCATTCTTACCAGTTACATCAGAACTGTTTTCTGTGTTAGAAAGCTTTACATTCTTGATCTCATCGAGAATATTAATACAAGTATCGTCTGTACGAGAATAGTTTTCAATTGTCTCTACAGATGTAATAGTCCAGCCTTCAAGCATAGCAATAATATGAGTCATAATCATCGTATCCTTTCTTTTTATAAAATTATTCTTTTTAACTTAGAGTCTGAAATCTTAGACAAGTCAACGTTACCATACCAGTAACCCGTCATAAGACCATCAATCTCTTGGTTTTTATTTATCTGCTTAAATGAAGCATATAAATCATAAATACTCAATTCTTTTACTGTTTCAAAATTATATTTAAAGGCATTATTATTGACTAAAAATAAAATAACTCCATCTAAAACGGAAGATGAGGTTGTTTCTCTTTTATTATTTAATCTTTCTAAACGCCTTTTTCGTTTTAATCTTGCACGTTCAAGAATATATTTGCGAGTATCTATTTCTGGAACTTTTGCATATTCTCGATTTTTTGTTGTTAATAAAACAGCACAAAGCAAATCGGATATGTAATTATATATTTGTTTATTAAATATAACATCTCCATTTGAATTTACAAAAGCAAAATTATTTTCTGCGTCATCTGCTTTTAAGACAATATCTTTATAATCTAAATTGAGAAATAATGAGTTCCATTTGATGGGAAAATCGGGATTTTTTATGTCAGACAAAAATGAACTCATTAGAATAATAAATAAACTATACTCATCAACTTCAGTCCAATCTAATCCCATGTCGTCAAGCTCAATCATCATATCTGTAGGTGTTTGAGTAAATAATGATACCATACTTAAATAATATTTTTCGTATCTTTCATACTTGCTATCACTATCCCATATATCTCCTACTTTTGGAATGTTGATTGTTATATTATCATTTACTTCATAAGTGAATTTGTGTAATAAGCTGAAATTATTCATTTTTTAATCGTACCTTGTCAGACCAATCCGTTACCCTAAAGGTTAATAAGCGACCAGCATATTTATTTGAGATATTATATTGAATACGATTGGATACAAAATGAATATTTGCAAGACCAAGCAAATCCTTCTCTGAAAACATATTCTTTATTTCTCTGACCAAAATATCATTACAAAGTCTACCTTTGTAAATAGGAGACTTTCTATGTGTAAATACCCAAAAATAAATAGGCAATTCAATATAAGTTTTGTCTTGTCGAGAAATGATATTTTCATCTACGTCATAAAGAATATATGAGCCTGTGTCAGTGATAGTATCGGGAACATACTGTTGAGGGATTATCCTATCCCAAAGCAAACTATCTGCATCTTCGATACCAAGAGTATCTTTGCTCAAAAGTGAAATTATCGTTTCATTTGATAACAGCGTGTTTGTTATGACATTACGATAATCTTCAATTAGGTTATCATATTTACCTATATCAAACACCTCCAGTTATAGTGATCTCAACCATTCCGATATTTTTATTTTTATCTGTGCAAGATAATGTAAATGTCTGATTTACAATATCCTCATTAAAAGCACATTTAACCTTGCAAGTATTACCATTTGAAACAACAGACACAGCATCGTTAAAATTGTTATCAATAGCCCAAGCAACATCTTCGGCTGTATTAGCAGTAAATGTTTTAGCAGAACCACCGATACGAATTACAGGTTTGCCTGTGTATATAATCTCTATCGGAGTAGGGGAGTTGGGCTTGATATAATCACAAAGCCAATTTTCTATTGAATCAGTATCTGGATCATAAACATCTTCTGTAAATACAAGACAAATCACACGATTTTCACCATAGGATTCACTAACAGTATCTATTCTTGTAATTCTATACGGTAATGGATTTATGTCATTATAATCAATAAACATTCGTTTTGTACGATTAAGATATACTGTATTATCATCTAATGATGTATAAACTAAAAGCTGATTATATCCAAGTGTAAGAATTTTATCTCCTTCTTCACCTGTATTATACTGAGAAGCATTTTCAACGTGAAACGGCTGATAAATTATATTACCATCGCCGTCTTGCCATTTAGCTATGTAATTGCATAAATATAAAACAACTTTTTCATACACTTTGTTATTTGATGGCATAGTCATAATAAGCCAAATATTCCATCGTTTATAATCTTCATCATATATCTTTACATATTTATAATCAGATATTGTTCTTAATCTCGTTAATAATTGACGTTGCCAACCTTTAGTTTGAGTTTCAGGAGACACTCCTTGCAGAATACCTTCTGTTTCGTATTCAAATTCAAATGATTTATCATCATTGTTAAATTTACCTTTGCAAAGAAAAATTTTACTTGATAATGGTGTATCTGTTAAAAAATCATCTACGCCAAGATTAGCGTTAAACTCGAAATCATTAGTTTCTGTGCCTTCTGTGTAATGTGGTGAATTTATTAAATACCAATCTGCACTCATAAGCTCACCTCAACTATAAGCAGTAGGTAACAGTTTATCATAAAATTCTGCTATTTTTGTATCAACGTAATCCAACTCTTCTTTTGCGTGTGCTTTGTCTGCACTGGTATTATTAAGTGTTAAATCTTTTCCAATTATATTAGTACGCTTTATTATCCTATCATACTGACGTTCACAATAATAACGCTTTATTGTGTAACCAAGTATTTGTATGTATAAATAAGGAAGTGGAATAAGATTTTCATTTTTATCATAATACAAAAATGAATCCGTGTCTTTGTCAAACACAAGTGGCTCTATTTCCCTTGAAAATTCTTCCACTGCCATACTAAACCATTGAAATACAAGGTCTGAACTGAGTTGAAATTTTTCTTGAAATGTGGCTTCAAAAACATTAACCACATCTATATATGTAGTGCTTGCTATTCTCACCACATCCTTTCTTTTATACTGTCATTCCACAAAGAGTTTCACATTCTCTTATCTTGTTGAAATCATTAAATCCACACTCTCTAATGAGTTTAATAAGAAGAACCTTTTCTGCCTGAGTAGTAAATGTTTTATATATTTCGTTTCTAAAATCATCAAGACCGTTAATTGCAAAAATCTTCTTCACCTTATTCTTATCAATAAGTTCAGATGTGATGTCAAGATAATCTCTTGTTGCCTTATCGTCTATATAAATAGTAGCGTGAGTACCATCACCATCACCACGCAGAAGCTTATTGCCGTTTTCATACTGAGAAATTACCTCTGCACGAGATACACGGACAGAACCACCAGCATTAATATTTACTTCACCGTTAGATTCAATCTTATTAAATCCTACCATCCAATTAGCAAGATTTTTAAGTGTTATCTTTTCTTCCATACTAAGGGGCTTTGTTTCTGTAACTTCAACAGAGATTTCATCAGGAATTGTATTTTCAACAGTCTTTGTATTATTAGACGTTTTTGCCATATCTACAATATATCCTTTCATATATACTAATTAAGGGCTGTCAATCAACAGCCCTTAACAGCATTAAATTTTATAATTTAAATTAAAGGTTTGTATCAGAAAGCATACCAATCTGGAACTCTCTGCCCTTTGTAACATCAGTTGCACTATATTTTTATTCAACGAGGGACGCTAATCCTCGCCAGTTTTAAACTTCTTTATATTTCTATAAAGGATAGACTATATCTTTACCCATTAGGGGCAAGCACCACTTCCATACGCTTGTATGTACTTCCTTACGGAATAGTCGTTGAACTTTACCTTTCGGTCTTAGCTGCTGATTATCCATTGTCAAAGTGTTTAGGTTTTAACCTTGCACTATCTATTCAATTTTTTCTACTTTCGTAACATTCACGCTTATACCCTTTAAGGTATTACGTTGTAGTTTGAATAGTTTTAAGAGTTCCCAGCAATTCAATGCTTATTTTTACGCACATTTTTCAATATACGGAGTCTGCAAAATGTTAAACTCAATATCCATACGAGTGAGTATATGACCAGTTGTTACATCATTGCCACTGAATGTAGTCAGTCCACCTCTTGTCCAAGACTTAATAGGAGAACCATACTGACCACCAGTAGGAACAACAATGGCAAGACCTGCATTAAGCATAGTATCAAAATTGTCACCTGATGCGTTAAGAGAAGAATAATCATAAGGATTTGTCATCTCTGCGAGAATAGTTCCATTATATGCACCGAGAATACCCTTTGTACGAATGTCTCTAAGGTCTTCTGCGGAAATACCCTGTGTATAACCATATCTTGAAGAATTATATACAAATTCAGAGTTATAACCAGCCCAAGGAGTGAACTGCTGAAGAAGTGCATAATCGCCGATTACAGTAGCACCTGTGCCAAGTCTTCTTACCTTCTTGAGGACATCATCAACACCAGCCTTAGTGAGACCTGCACCCTCAAAGAAATACTTTACAGGAGTAGCGTTCTTAACAGCATTGTAAGCATTAGTTACAATAGCCTTCTTCATCTTATTGATAATATCAATTCTTACCTGATTCTTACCCTCGTTCTCCTTGGACATATCGCCAAGCATAAGTCTACGATAATCAGTAGCCCAACCACCAGAAATAGTCTTTGTGCCTACTGCATACTTGTCACCCGTAATTGCAGGGAAAATTACATCAGCGTTAAGTGCCTGCTCACGAGACTTGTCACCAATAAACTTCCAAGACTCTACCTCAATAGACTCGTCATATTCAAGAGCTTCAAAATCACCAAATACAGCAAGATTCTGAATTTCTGCGGTAAGAAAAGGCTCAACAGAATACTTTCTAATAGTGTTAAGCTCTGCAAGAGACTTAGCATCACCATTAGCAATACCTGCACCGAGTTCCTTGAGTCTATTTACCACAGTATCTGTCTTCTTACCGTATTTAGATGTGTCCTTACCATCTGTGAGAGCAGAGAAAATTTCTACAATAGGAGAATTAGGCTTAATCTTATTTGTAAGAGTGACATCAGAATCACGTCTTACGTTGTTCATTTCAAAAGTCATATCCATAATTATTATTCATCCTTTCTTATATCTTACTTTACAACAACTTCAACAAGCACACCGTTACCATCAAAGTTAATCTTTTTAGCCACCTTGAAATATACACCACCATCAGAAATGCCAGTATTATTCTCTACAATCTTGAGATTACCGTCTGTACCAGCAGCCATAAGAGTTGTGCCAGCAGTAATAGAAGCATAAGTCTCGGAAGAACCGTATGTAATACTATCAGGAGAAACCTGAAGGAACTTACCCTTCCAAGCAGATACGTCCCAAGCTGTAACAAGCTCACCAGCAGGAGTAACAAAGTCCTTATAAGCATCATCACCCTTACCATAATTAGCAATGAGCTTAATACCAAGACCAGTTGTAGGGGCAGAAGCAACTACACCATTTGTAACAGTGCCAAGATAAAAATTCTTTGTTCCACCAGAAGCAGCTTTAACTGTACCATCACCGATACCAGTCTTCTCAATCTGAGAAATTTCATATACCTTAATCATTTATAAAATCCACCTTTCTAACTTAATAAATAGAACCATCGTCATTGCTATTTGTAGAAGTATCATCTACATCAGCAAAAATATCAATCTTCTTAGAGTTCTGTTCTGCGAGAACCTTTGCCTTTTCAGTTTCAGAAGCAATAGTAGCCTTGCCGATACCTTCGTAAATCTTAGCAGTGATAGAATTGATTTCAGACTTAATAGGGTCAGCATTAAATGCTTCGATTTCAGCCTTTGCATACTCCTTCTGTTCATCTGTAAAATTAGCAAGAGCAGCATTCATTTCAGCAAGTCTCTTCTCTGCCTTCAATGTACCAAGTTCTTTTTCAAGAGCATCTCTTTCCGCATAAAAACCTTCTCTTTCAGTTTCCATATCCTGAATTGCCTTCTGAAGCTTCTCTATTTTATCAGACAGGTCATTATTTTCGTTTGTCTTAATTTCGAGAGCAGAATTAAGCTCAGTAATCTTTGACTCAAACTCCTCATTCTTACTATTACACTCAGAAATAGTAGCCTTAATGGAATCTGTAATCATACCAAGTGTTTTTTCGTCCATCGTTATGATTTCCTCCTCATTTTTATTATTTTTATTATTCAATTCAAGCAGTGAAGCTGTATGATCTGATGGCTGAACACCACAGCCAAGGAGAGCATATCCAGAAAATTCAAATTCAGTTGGTATTCTACCAATATCTTTATATCCATACAAGTAAACCAACGCAGGATTATTTTCTGTTCTTACAATTTCCACACTACCATAAATTGTTTCGTTATTAGACAGCTTTTCAGATAAAAGGTCAATACAATCAGAATATCTCATATAGTCTAATGTGCCTTCGCCTACAAAAACTTTTTTAGTTTCTCCGTCATCATCTGTAACTTCGTCCATATAAGCCTTATCAAAATGACCTATCGTAGTGGCATTACTAAGTAGGGGAACACCATCTTTATATTCTCCTGTTTCGCCGTGACCAAGAATATCTGTTTTGCTATCATCTGTAAATTCAACAGTAACACTTGAACCGATAAGAGTATCCTTTACATTTTCAACATATTCATCTATCCAAGTGATACCATTATCATTATATTTTGTGCCTGTTTCATTAACAATACAGGATTTATCATAAATTTCAGCAAGAATAAGTTTAAATCTCTTATAGCCTGTCTTTTTTTCCTGTTTATTGTTAATTTCAAAAAGTTTCATTATAAATCACCACCTTTCCATCAACTTGTACTCGGTTTAGGCTGATTATTTGTGTCATTTCCTTGTGATATTAAAGTGTTATCATTGGTTGCGTTTTCAACATTGGGTCTTCCACCCTTATCTTCTTCGTTTGAAATACCATCTCCTGATGAATTATAAGATGTTGGATGAGGGGTGTACTTATCATCCCATTTTTCTGACTTTTCCATATCCATAAGTGATAGATAAGCATTTAAATCCCAGCCAACAGATGAAATCCAAGCAGACTTGCTACCACTACCAGACATATAGAGTTCTTTATTCAAAGCAACAAATTTGTCTCTATTTACAAGACTTGTGGGTAAATAATAAATACTAATTTCATTATTTTTGTCTTTCACTATATTTTTGTTAATAACATAAGACAATTCATCTGCTATTTCAGTAACCCAAGTATAAATTTTGCTAAACAGAAGCTCAAGACTAAGCTGTTGAGATGAATAATTTCCACTTTCACCATCCAAAAGACCTAATGCAAAACCTAAACCCATTGCAATATTTGAATTAAGTTTAGGTTCAATTTCTTCATTCAGAATATCAACACTTGTATCAACAGAATCAATCTTTGTACCAGCAGCAACCGTAAAGAACGATGTTCCTCCACGATTATTTTTTGTCATTACTGCACTTTTAACTGTGTTATGCTGATTTTCCTGCTGGTCTTTTGTAAGACTACATCTACCCTTTTCGCCCTCTGGCAACGTCTGATAAATAATTTTATTGTTCACTTCACCAAGAACACTTCTTTTTGTAGTAGTAAGATAGTCATTGTAAAAAATATCAATTAAAGCAGAAATTGTTATAGGTCTCCCATAGGGTTCACGTTTATCACTTTTGATTTTATGTACAACTGTTTTATTATTATCTAAAACAATCCAGTTACCAACAGTTTTACCATTATTCCATTTTTCATATCCATTACGAATTTCAAAAGGATAACACTTTAACCTATTTGTTTTCTTCTTATTAGTGAATTGATTGAAATAATCCAAATTAAAAGCAATAACAGGTCGATTATTCTTATAACCTCTTATTTTTACATAGTCTACTGGAAGTGGAATCATAGCTACCGAGACATCAGAATTGTTCAACTCCATAATGCTTGTAATTTCATAATCTGAAACATATTTTGTATTATCAGGACTTTGTGCTTGAATATCAAAGTAATAATAGCAAGCTCCATCAAGACAATCCCTAAATAAAAAGTCTCGTATGATATTCTTGTCGTGAATATCACATAAAATACTTTCTACCTTTTGCTTATTATCTTTGACTTTCTTTTTGCTTTTACCAGTTGAAGTAAGTATGTGTGAAAGGCAGGGGAGAGATACTATATAATCAACTGCATTTGACACAATAGGATTTGTATTATATACTCTACGACTAAGTTTTCTTATTTGCTCATTATTTGTAATAGGATCGGATAGTATATCTTTGATTTGTTCAGGAGTATAACAAGAAAATAAATCGAAATTCATATTTGCATATACAATATTATTCCATTGTGAATTATATTCATAAGAGGGTTCTTTGTTTTCTATATCACTCATAATTTCACCGCCTTTCTATTATTTTTAGATACTTAGTTTATGAAAGTTGCATAATCATAATCAGAATTATCTATCTCTTGAGCAAATTTGTTTATATACCATAACATATAAATCATAGCAGATACTCGGTCTTTATCTATTTTTTTTACAACCTTATCAATAGTAATTCCACCATTATTAAGGTGCTTCATTTTTAGATTAGCTGCTTCTTCTATAAAGGCATCAGTTTCCATAAACGGTCTGACATTATCGTCAAATTTATCCCATTCGCTATCTTCAAAATCACAATCCTGACGTTTTTCAAGAAGTTTTAATTTTCCACTATCTACCATATCTATAAATATTGTTACTATTTCACTCTGACAACTTTGTGCTTTGAGGTTATATAATACTTTTGGAGAATTAGGTATTTCTGGTGTGTTATCATCGTTCATTGTATCCCAACAACCTATGCTTTCTTCTGTTATAGGGTCAAACGATTCCTTCAACAACTCATCAATTAAACCTGCACCAAGACCATTACCATCTACAACAACAGCTTTGGCATTGTACTTTTTGAATATCTGTTTTACTTTAATTGCTTGTGCTGTGAAGTTTAATATATTAGGAATTTTAATAATATTTACAACATCAATAGATACAATTCTACTTTTATCAGCACTTCTTCTCACTTTACCAACAACAACAGACGATTGGTTATTTGATGTTTTCTGACTTCGTGCTACGTCAACTCCAAGATAATATTCATCTGTTTCGTTCTTTGATTCTATCACTGCTTCCGTAAGAGTACGACAATTCATCAATCTATTTATATTTACTAATGCTCCATCAGAGCAACCAACCCATTCTTGTTCATAGTTTTGTGCAAAAGCAACAACTGATGAATTTTTCTTTTTTGAAAGTATTTTACTTTTGTTACTACCTCTTCCATACCAACACGGAAGTTGCCAGTTACTTCCAAGAACAATTTTCCCCTTCAAATTTTCCATATCATCAATCATAGTAATACTACGTTGATATTCGTCAGAACCTCTAAATCCTGCTGTTGTGAAAAAATGAATTTGCTGATTTAACTCCATAGGGTCAACGATTGCCAGTTTTCCAACTGTAAGTCTGGGAACTTCAACAACAGGTTCAAGTGCATCTTGAAATAATACATTATTCAATAAAGCTGACTCCTCTATCTTTAAACGTCTACGTCGTTGTCCTTTAGTAGACTGAGCGTTAGCAATAGCATCAATAGTTGAACCATTCTTAAATTCAATAAATGCGTTACCTTTAGAAAACTTGGGGTCATCTTGAAGTTCATTTTTTAATAATGGATATAATTTTGATATTTCATTCCATTTTGCTTTAAGCAAATCAGCAGCGTTCTCTTTTGTCTGTGCCGACAATGCTAATTCAATGTTAGGGAAAAGCATAGCTACAACAACCATTGATAAAACCTCATCAAATGTTTTACCATAACCACGAGAAAATACCCCATACATACTCATAAATCTTACATCACAACGCAAAAAAATTCGTTGATCTAAATGTAGATTTATACCGCCTGTTTCGGGCTTCATTAAGTCCAAAAGTAAATCAGGATAGAATTTTGCCCAACTTATAAAATTATAATAGTTATGAAGATTTTTACCAAAGATACTATCACTATTTTTTTCAAACTCTTTTATTCTCTGCTCATTCATTCGTCATCACCGTTTTTATAATCCTTTGGTAATTTTATAAATGTTTCAACAGAAGGTCTGTTTTTTTTAGAGGTATCATCCGTAAAAATCCCATAGGGGTCTCCATATTGAGATAAATAATCATCTTTCATCTTATCATAAAAAGCATATACATCTTTATATTCGCACAATGGAAGCCCTTTAAGCCTACGGCAATAGTTAATATAACACCAAATAATAAAATCTGGTGCATCATTGGGCTGGTATCTAAATCTTGGTAAGATTTCAACAATATCTACTGCTTGCTCACAAGCTTTGGATATTTCGGAGATACAAGTTACACCACCTTGTAAATCAGCTTGTGTGAGTTGTTTGGGTGTAAGTTTTGCTTTATCGGCAGCTTCTTGTGCTGCTTTGTTCCATTTGTCCGCAGATCCTACGTCCCCTTGTGCAGTGGCTTCCTCTTCTTTTACTTTAAAACGTACATATGTAGCGAGTGCTTCTTCGTGCAAATTTGTTTGTATAGAATAATTTTCTTTGAGTTTGTTGAACTTTTTAACCATTTTTCTATACTGCGTTTTTGTATATCCATCACCAAACAAATCTAAAACATCATCGGTTACTACAAAGTCATCGACTTGCTTTACATACACTTCCTCATTCTTATTAACGGTCTTACTGGTTGTTGTAACTGCCGAAGAAACAGTTTTACCTTGAGATAAAAGATTTATAGAATCGAGAAATCCCAATTTTGAGTATTGCGGTAAAGTTCCTATATTTTTAAAATAACACCCTATAATATCAGTTCTACCTTTTCCAAGTTCAACCGATTTTTGTACTTCTTTTATAGCAGAGTCCAAAGCTTCTGGAACATAAGGCTTATCCATCAACATTAACTTCTGTTTAAACATTTCAACGTTTATAGTTCCATCTGAATTGCAAGACCCTGTTTTAATACAATTTTTACAAATATCGTAAGTTTTACCATCGCTTGAAACAGATGATATTTTGGAGGGCGATGATGAACTCACAACGTAGAATTGTGATAAATTTTTTTCTTTTCCACATTCTCGACATACTTTTTTTCCAACAGGTGCTTTAGCTCGTTTTTTTTGTGGCATTATCCCACCTCCAATTTTTATTAATTTGGTCATCCTTAATTCCTAACACGGAACTTCAGATATTAATAAAAGCACCATTTTGTGATGAATGGTGCTTTGCAGATTTTAGACGGCTTCTGTAACCCCTATATACAACTGCTTTAGGTGCAGTAACCTTTGCGGTTTTTAGTAGTATCCTTCTACAATGGAATAGGTTTATTGTCTCTATTCCAACATTTCGTTTTATATTGTGTGGGTAAATCGCTATGTATTTTAATGTGTCTGCTGTGAGACGAGGTTATCCTTCAAATCCAAACATATCATTTATGACATCTTCATCTTTGTTCTTTAAGTATCCTTGGGTTGTTCCTACGTCTGTATGATGTGCCACTACTCGGACGTGATCTAAATCAAATACCTTATTAGTTCCATCTGGATTTTTAAGCCTTTCATCCTGACCGGTAGATAAACACTCCAAACGAGAATGTCTTATACTATGTGGAAATATATTAACTTCTTCACCACGAATTTCAGACAATATCTTTGAGCATTTTAATATACGATTGTAAAGGGCATCTTTGGTCACTTCCACCTTATTCTTACCGTGTCCGTTAATCCAAAGGCTTTCAATATCATCATCTCCACGTTCTTCAAGATATTGACGTATTAACTCCTTAGTGTCATTTAGATAAACAAGAGGAAATGTCTTACCACGCTTTCCTTTAACGATATTTGTCTTGTTTCCATCAAGTAATCCTGTTTTCTTAACTTGGTATATTTCATTTCTTCTGCCAGCAGAATCATAACTTAAACTCCATAAAACTGCTGTCTGTAAATCACCCATTTCAACAAGCTTATCTCTAACTGCGATAAATTCTTTAAACGTAAAGAAAAAATCGTTATCATTAGTTTTAACTCGTTCCCTCGGAAGACCTTTTACCTTTTTAGCATAATTGACATCATAATTGTATTCATCATCCTCTTCGCAGTAAGTAAGCATACTGTTTACGGTTGCTTTAAGCCTATTTACTCTATTTGCCGACATATTACAATCTTCAGAAAGCCAAATACTCATATTTCTGAAATCTTTTTTGCTCATTTCAAGAATAGATTTATTTTTATGGTGAAGTAATACATAAATTAAAATAAACCTTCCATCTTGAAAATAAGCTTCAATCGTAGAATTAGCTTTCTTTTGCTGTCTATATTCAGCAAGAAAATCTTCAAGTATAGCTTTATTTTCGGGATTTACTTGTTCCCAAAGTTCAGGAGTATAAACCCTATTATAAACACCTCTACTACGAGCCAATTTCATCCCGTCCTTTCCAACTTTTAAATAATTATTTTACTAACAGAGAAAAATAATTCTCACAATTATGTTTACAATAAGACCTTCGCCTTACCTCCATTATCTTCTTCAATTTTCAGCCACCAAGACGATAAGGCTGAACTATAGGTAGCGACCCCATAGTTTCTTACCGTAGATTATTCTCAAAGCTTGTGTGTAATTGGTTATACACAAATTTCACCAGTCATTCAGCATTTGAAATTTTTTTTAATACATTACAAAGAAAAGATTTGTTTTCAATACTGTCATATGGCTACTTTTACCAGCGACTTACCTTATAGCCTGATTTCTCAAGCATCAAAACAGACTGTGTTAATTTGGATTACCTTAGGGACTTTGCGATTCCACTCGTTAGTATAAGGCTTATTCTCCACAGGAGCGTCTATTGCCACAGCGATAAGTTCCGTACCTTTTGAAGCGATAACTCTTAGCACCACGACTAAATTTGAGAATTTTTCTCTTATCTTGCATACTTCCATAATGCAAAGTTGACTTGCTTATAAAACTATCATTCCATAAACATTCATTATAATCGTGTCCCGAAAGGTTGACAACCGTTTTCATCGGGGTTATTGCAAACATAATTCTGATAATTATTTTCTCAGAACCATTATGGTAGGGTAGAGTTTAATGTCATTCCACCCTCGACTGGACAAATAAACTTCACAAACGGTAGTGAAAATGGGAAAAATGCAAGCATCTTTCTTACAAACAAGTTTATTACTGTTTTATATTTTCCATTTTTACCATTTATTTTAAGAGTGTTGGTATCACTTCATATGGATGCGGAAGTTGGCTCTGCCCCAACGACCTCTTACCTATGAAACAAGCGAGATTCTGACTTCTCTATTCCGCAATAAAAAGACAGTGAGCCACTATTGCAACCCACCGTCTCAATATTATTATTTAATTATTCTTCAACAGAGAACACTGTTCCAAGACCATCAAGATAATTATACATATCTGTACTGATATCAGAAGCTACATAATAAAAATCAACTTCGCCACAAAGATATCTCTTTGTTTCATCGCTCCAAGCTTTCTCAACCCAGAGTTCAGGAATATTGTCACGCCAAGAAACATCAATATAATATTCGCCACAATAATCAAAGTCATTATAATCAAGAAGCTGAATATCAATATCGTCAATATTCATCATTGCTTTAATAATAGGCTTTGCGATATCACCCTGTACTACTACAGATACATCAATCTTCTGCTTAACATCGTCAAGTATATCGCCAACTAACATTTCTGTTGCAGGATATGTATTATGAGACTTTATCTTTAACATATAATCACCCCGAATTACTTACTTTCAGCAACTGTATCCTTGAACATCTTACCTGCCTTAAAAGCAGGTACATTCTTCTCTGCTATCTCAATAGGCTTTCCTGTAGAGGGATTTACGCCTGTTCTTGCGGCTCTCTTATGCTTTTCAAAAGAACCAAAACCAACAAAATTAACCTTTTCACCAGCTGCAACACTATCAATAATAGTATCAAGAATTACTGCAAGTACGTCATCAATCTGTGTCTTGGAAAGCTCCGAGTGTTCTCTAACCTTTGTAATAAATTCAGCCTTTGTCATATATTTTATATTCCTTTCAATATCAATAAATTTTAATCTGCCATCAGACTATAAATACACCTGTCAGAACCATCATAAACAATAAAGTTCTGACTTGGCTTTGTTATCTTGCGTAATGAAACGGCGTAATCATCACTTCCACACAAATTACCATTAACAGTAACAAACACATCACAGTCGTTTATATCCTTATAAGAATGTGTATGTCCAAGGTGAATTTCCTTTGGAAGTTTCTTATATACATTTGTAAAATCAGAAATTACAGTAGCAAGTTTATCATTCTGACCGTGTACAACACAAATCAGATCACCATTAATTTCATACGATGCAAAATCAAGACCGTGAGATGTAATGAGAGTTACACGCTTATCAAGTCTAAGCCTGAGAAATTCAGGAATAAGCATCTCGAAATTTTCAGCCGTTGCACAAGCCCGTTTATCAGCGAAGCAGCGTCCGTGGTTTCCCAATGTAGTGATAACCTTAACATTCTCATAATATGGGATAAGCTTATTTATAACCTGTGCAAGAAGTTCTGAAACTCCCACTATCTGAGTGATAATATCAGCTTCTTCAACATTTCTTGACGACATATTTATAATACCGTCCAACATATCACCATTTATTTCAACAATAAGGTCTGTTACACCGTGTTTCTTGCTCTTAACAATAATCTTATCTGCAATGATGTTTGCACGTTCAACAGCAACATCTAAATCATAATAATTCCACTGATTATCTATTAGCTTGCCATAGTGCCAATCTGAAAACTGTGCAATACCATAAACTCTTTCTGATTTTGTACTTGACTTAAAATCATTCAACTTAATAGGTTTTAAATTCTTGATTTCTTCTTTGAGAACGTCTGTGAGTGTTTCAAATCTTGCTTCATCACGCAGAATTTTTCTCTTTTCTCTGAGAATGTCTGCATTTTTGCAACGTTCTTTATATACTTCATTTCTTAAAATTTCAAGACGTTCCTGTTCTTCAGTAGAACAACCCTCGGCAATCTTATTGATGAAATACTTATATACAGCATACCCACCATAGCGACCACCAGTAAATGATTTTCTAAGTACATCTGGGTGAGTATTAGTATTTAACTCATCAACCATATCCACCCAAGTTTTATTATTCAGAGGATTATCTACCTTGTCTACAAGATATTCAAGTTCCTCTTCGTATGTAGAAAAATTTATATTAAGTCCTCCCTTTACAGTTCCTCACCATAAGAAACTGAAATCTTAACATCGGGCTTGCCTACAAAATCCTTAATAAAGTCAGCAAGTACAACAGGTTCTTCCATATCTTCTACCTCGATAGTAATTATACCGTCATCAGTAGAAATAAGACCCTTTACGTCGCAACTATATTTTCTGTTAATTTTTGAAGCCGTTATAAATATCTCCTTGCATTATTCTAATTCATCTGCATAGTTACTTATCCAACCACGATAATTATGCGTGAGCTGACACACAGCACACCTTTCATCTTTTGTAAAATGATTAAGATAACGTACAAACCCACTGTTCTGAGGGTTACTATATAAATCAATCTGTCCTGAATGACCTATAACAACCACCTTGCAATTATCGTGTATTCTTGTAAGCACCTTTTTCAATTCATCAGTATAGTAATTCTGTGCTTCGTCAACAATGACGATTTTATTTTCAAAATTACAACCACGCAAAAACGTGTGTGTCATACATTCTATATATGCTGTACCGTTCTTTTCATTCATTATATCTGAATACATAGCTGTATTTAGATTTACACCTATCTTTTCCAAAGCTTGATAAAAAGGCTCAAAATAGGGTTCACTTTTCTCTTCAATAGAACCCTTGAGAAAGCCCTGTTTCTGTTCTTGTGTAGGAGCAGCAATAAATACAATGCCATCATACCTTCCAAATTTAACAAGAAGGTCTGCTGTTGCAGTTGCTATTGTTGTTTTACCCGTTCCTGCTTTTGCATTACAAAATACTATAAGTTTATCTTTGTTCCAAATAGCATCTCTAAACGCCTTTTGCTCATCATCAAACTTTAATCCAAAGAAAGGATTATTTTCTAATGTTTCCGGTGGATTATCATATGTAATAGAAATTGATTTTCTTCCCATATTAAAGCACCTCGTCCAAGGAACAATCTACACCAATAATATAGTCAGTAAAACCATATTTCTTTGCTTCATCAGCATAAGTGTAAAATTCTACACGATAATTTTCGTCATATTCCTTTTCAGTAAGGTTACTGTGTTCAAGAACATATTCCTTAATTCTCTGCTCACGTTTTTCTTGAAATTTAAGCTGGTCTTTACACTTTGCAGAGCTATTCCACACAAAATTCTGTCCATCGTGAAGAAGAAAAGTTGCATTTGGCATAGCATAACGTTTATGTCCTGCAAGACCAATAAGAAATCCCATACTATACTGGTATGCAAGGTTTATCGTATACACTGGAGTTTTACTGTTTGAAATAGCATCTATAATTCCAAACCCATCTATAACAGAGCCTCCGACAGATGTACAATACAGAAAAATAGGCTTTCTATCAGCTACACCAATATCCTTATCTTCAACATTGAATCTCAAAATTTCATAAATTACATCGTGAGCTGAGATAGCTTCGATTTCATCATTGAGATAGATTTTTCTCTCCGAGTGTGAACTCATATCAAGCAAGTCCATATATTCACAATTTACAGTGAGATTTGCATTTTCCAGAGGCTTCTTAACGTCAACCATATTAAATTTTTCCTTAAAATAAGTTACTGTCATCCGACAGCCCTATGTTTTCACATAGGATATTTGAATTTTGTTACTGTCCCACAACCCTACCTACCATAGAAAAGGAAATAGAAATATATTTTAGGAGGTATATATTTATGAAGAAAGAGTTTGTAAAAGGAGATGAACCACAGTGGCTTGTGGATATAGCAGGTATGGTTCTGGGACAGTAGGGATAGTTAGTTACTCAGTAATTGACCTTACATCAGTATTTCTGAGCTTCGCCAAAGCAATAAGATTTCTCTTTTCTTCAACAAGATAATACTTTCCACGACCTGATTTAGTTCTAAGAGTCTTGTGGATTTCTACATTAGGAAGTATTTTTCTGAGTTCCTGCGCTTCGGCTTTTGAAATTGCGATCAAATTTTTAACCACCATTCATAATAAATTTTTGTTTAATTTGTCAATTTACATTTGACTTATTGTGTGATATAGTATATACTAGGGGGTTAATTTAAAACTATATCATATCATATATTAACAATAATAGAAATCACCCACAAACCACATAGATACGTCATTTGTGGGTGATTTCTATATTAAATAAAAATACGGAAATTACTTCTTTTTTCTCTTTCTATCGTATTCCTTCACATATTTATCTTGACATTCATTACACCTCTTCTTATTTTTTACTATACCGTCAACTTCAAACTCAGTACCACAATCACAACAAACAATGGTTTTTATATTCTTTTTCTCATATCCTTGACATTTATCACAATATATCTGATGATTAGATTTCTTATAAAACACATTGCCACACTTATTGCATTTGCTAATTCTCTTATTACCGTTATACCATTCAAACCAATATCCAATATTATTATAATTAGTTATCTCGAACGCAACCTCACCAGCATTATCGTCATAATCAATCTGTTCTATAAAGTTCATTCTGATACATCCACGGCTATAAAGCTGTAAATAACCCCTCTTAGCAAGTTTTGAAATGAGGTCTATATTTATATCTACCTTACTCGAAATATTACTTATTTTCTTCAGGTTAGAATATCTTAATGTTCCACCTTTAAAATAAATGTTATCATAAGGTTCATCTGGTTTCTTGATTTCAAAGTATTCTTTATTAAGTTTATAGATTATAAGCAATGTAAACAACAGTTTCTTTTCATCAAGAGTCAGTTCTGCACTATTGAAATAATTAATCTCACACTTTAGAACAGGAACACTTTCTATTGTTATTAATTGATTTTTCTTACAAGTAGAATAATCTATCGCCTTATTAACCACCTTGTAGTATCTCATTCTGTGATAATCTTTGATATATTTCTTACAAATATTATGTAGTTCATTCTTTCTATCTTCCTTTTTTCTTATATCAAGAATATCACGAAGATAAAGTGCCACAAGTTTAATTTCTGTGTTAAAATACTTTTTAGAAAATCCGTGTTTAATTATATTTTCAGCATAATCTAAGTCTTTATATTTAAACTCATTCATACTTCAACCTCCTGCACAGAATAGTTTTCACCCAAATATGTAACATTGCCGTTTTTATCAGGCATCGGAAACATCACTGTAGTTTTGTTCATTCTAAGTTTTTCATAAATATATCTACCTATTAACTCCCACATAACATCTTTACTTTTTTGAGGATTATTTATATAAAAATAATCAATTACATAATTAAACGCACCACATACGCTTCCGACAGAAGCTATAATATCATATGTATACTTTGAAAAATCAAATATGCCACGTTTATCCTTTTCTTTTTCTGCATTCTCAAACTGTAACTCTCTATAAAAAAGTAAACATTCATCAATAATTCCTGATACTTTTTCATAATCAGAATTATTATATTCAATATCGTATTTTAAATCTAATACAGCGTTATCAGAACTTTCTTCTTTGATTTTTTTTGAAATTTCAAAGTTGACACCCTCTATATATCTACAAAGTAAATTCATTGGATTATCGCTCATTGTAACAGGCATATACTTATAATAATTATCTAAGAAAGCCATCTGCTCTGGAGTCTTTTGGCTTAAATCAATTAAAGACTTTAAGGACATACCAAAACGCTGCTTGCAAGCTGTTTCATTGCTGTCAACATATTTATCATACTTCTTTTTACAATCAGGGTATCTGTATCTAAAGAAATATGGATATTTGTCAAGAAGAATACTGTTATAAAACCTTATCTTTTCTATATCTTCTGCCGTATAGTTGTTCTTTTCGATCGTTTTATCGTCAGTTTTACGATATTCAACCCATAATTTTGGAATGCCTTTAACCTCTCGTCCCAGTTTAGCCTTATCAATCTGTGCAGACTGTGCCTTACAACACTGAATAAGTCTTGAATAGGTAATTCGCCACATATCATTATCTTTACCATATTTATCTTCAATTTCTTTAAGTAAAGCGTAAGCATTACTACTCTTATTTGTTATTTGACCAATAATTGAACCAAAACCAAACTTGTCGGCATTCTGAACATCTTCTTTTGTAAAAATTTTCTTTTCAGGCTTTGGAGCATCATACGTCATTGTTAATTCATTTCTGTAAACACCCTTAATAATTGTGGGGTCAGACGTTGTTGCTAAAATATCAAGGTCAAAATCTGCACCCCCGAAATTCTGCACTGTATGACCAAACCAATTTATTATAATGCCGGTTTTGCAATACCTGTACCATTTCTCGGTTTCAACATTCTTTTTTAAATTCATAACAACGTGTTCCGATCTGAAAGTGAGGGGAGACCTCATACCGTCTACCTGTGTTACATTACGCTCATTCCAATAGTTTGAATAAAATTCATCTTTATCAAGCAATCCAGTGGGTTCAATACCACAAACGTGTTGCATATAAGCATATGGATCAGATACTAAAGTCTGAAAATTACCCTTGACATAAATATCGCCCATACAGCCCTTTTTTATTTTATTCTTTATCAAATCCCTTATTTTTGTACGAATAAACCTATCATTCTTCAAATCGGGATTTACCACAAGTGACTTCAACCAATAATTATCACTACTTCTCAAAAAATTGTTTATGCTTTCTTCTGTATTATTTATTCCAAGCAAAAATAGCAACATATATTCAAAGTTATCATATGAAACACCCGTTATCCAGTCAACAAAAGGCTTGCATAGTTCCTTTATGTCAGTTTCGTTCAAGTTCAAAGTCTGTAAGAACTGGTAATTCATCTTTAGAATGTTTTTACACTCTTTGGGTGCATACTGAGGAATACCCCATTTCAAACCGTTTTTGTGGCATTTTTCAAGGTAATCATCAACACCATCATAACAATTCCAAAGCTTAAACTGCGATTCAGAAATAATAATGTCGTAATCTCGAAGATCAGCTTTTATATAACTTCCGTTTTCATCTTTGTAAATCGTATCTACTATGTAATTGCCACCGTTTATTTCTTCACAAAATTCGTGAATGGGGAACGTACAAAGCATACCCTTTATAAAGCTTTGCCTTAATCCAAATTGTGAGGGTATATAATCTAATCCTAACTCATCAGCCCATTTCTTAGCCTGTCTTGGAGATATAAGTCCCATTCCGTCAGTTCTATTAAAAGTCTGTGTAACGGTCTTATCTTCTACTAAATCATCGGTGTTTCCTGCTATCTCAGTTACAAAATGTACGTCAAAGGTATCGGCATTTTCAAAATCTTTAACTACAATAAACTTTGGTTCACTTACAACCTGAGTCGCAGAGCTGCTAAGTCCAAAATAGGCATTATATTTACTTGCAGCGAGAGGAATATTCTTATTTCTGTCATTATCAAGTCTGTAAATTACTTCATCAATAATATCATCTGGACAAACCACAATAGTTGATTTACGAGCTTGTCCAGCAGAACAACTCAACCTGTGATAAACCTTACCGTTTATTTCAACGCCATTTTCACAAATATAATCATAATCTTTTGTGCTTTCCATAACGATAGTTACATAATCTTTTACATATAGCATATCGTCTATTTCAGATTGCACTTCGTTTCTGTTAGTAACAATCTTTTCAATGTCATCTTTTCCAAGAGATTTTGAATTTGAAAGCTTTTTATCATAAATTTCTCTTTCTGTATATGATTCTTCAACCTTATCAAAATCAATAATCTGTCCACGGACTTCTCTTATTGTACGAAGCATCTGACTATCAGCCAACGCAATTACACATTTTAATTTTTTAGCTTCGTCAAATTCCATATTAATTTTATACCCAAATTCCTTCAGAAGCGAAGATTTAAATTTCAGTGTATATATCTGTCTCATGTGTTATTATCTCCTTTTACTGTATTTTATCGCTATTCCTTCATGAAGCTTTCCTGAGAAATAATTTTTTATTGTTAAAATTAAATTATTATCACTATATTTAAGAATATCAACATTGATAAACCTTGAAGATTTTTGCCAATAATAACTATTCCTACGATATGATGATTCACGTTTAACCTTACGATTATATTTTTCTGTTATGCAAATGTCAATAGTATCTTCTTTGATAAACATAGTAAATGGCTGTGTAATATCGCTTGAAAAATTTATCATTACAAGATACGGAGAATCCCAGCTACCACGTTTTACTGTTATTACACAATTATGTTGTACTTTTTTATACCATTTTGGAATAGTATTACAAATATCAAATATAGTGTTAATATATTCTTCTCTTTTTAATCTTGCTTCATATTTTTTATGTAATTCTATATCTTCGCTAATATATGTAACCATAGCGTTATCTGTAAATACAATTCTATTCTTAAATGTTATATTTTCAAGCTTTACAGAACGAAAAAAACTATTTTTAACATATCCATAAGGAAGCAGATCGCATTGTAAAAGGTCATAAATTTCAGTAAAAGTATTATTTTCATAATCAAACATACCATTCATAATTTTTTCCATATGTTTTCTACCAGTGCCATATTTTTCTTTGCCACAAATCCAGATATCTTTAATATCTGCGGCTTTATACAGTTTATGACGTTCTATTTGTTCTGTTGCAATAGGATTACATTGAAATTCGATAACCCACTTTTGACCACCATATTCAAACATAACGTCAGGTCTTTGTTTGGTTTCAGTAATCCACGCTTCTAATACAGCGTTACTAACTCCGTCTTGTGACTTAATCCAGTTATATAAAGCAATTTTACCTTTAATATGTTCTTCAGTTTCAGGCTCAGAATATAAATAATCACATTCAAATTTATCCTTATGTCTAAAATACGGCGTGTTTATTTGACCGTGGCAGTATTCATAATCTTTTCCACAAACTGGACATTTGATTATATTTTTACTTGCCCAAGTCTTTAATTCTTCCTTAGAATACTTACCGTCATAACAATTAATTGTATTATTACCAATTTTTGCCGTTATCATCTTATCATCTCCTCAAATTTAATAAAAATCTGTTTTCATACATTTGTATTTTCAATTCTCTTTTTAGCAATCTCAAAATATGTATTATCCAATTCAATACCGATAAATTTACGATTAAGGTTCTTACAAGCTACACCCGTGCTACCACTGCCCATACAATTATCAAGAACAGTTTCATTTTCGTTTGTGTAAGTTTTGATTAGATATTCAAGTAACTCCACAGGTTTTTGAGTTGGATGCAGCTTTCCTTTATGTGCAGCATTAGAAAATTCAAGTATATTTGTGGGATAGTAAAGATTATTAAAAGTTTTTAAATTTTTAAATTTGCCATACACCATATCGCCATTGCCTTCACGATGATTATAAGCACCTTTATTTCTGGGCTTTCCACGTTCAACCATTATTGGATAATATACGGGTTTCCCATTAGAAAAAATACTAATTATTTCAGTACGTTTTAACGGTCTTATTTTAGCGTTTAAAAATCCATTAGTTGATTTTTTATCCCAGATCCAATCATATTTCCATTTTTTATATTACTTATACGTAAATAAGTCGAAAATGGCTCATTTCCAAACAAACAGATAACTCCATTATCTTTGATAATACGATTATATTGTTCCCACAAAGGCTCAAAAGGAATTACAGTATCCCACTTGCAAGCAGTCGTTCCATAAGGTAAGTCGCATAAAATCATATCTATCGACTTATCAGGTATATCTTTCATAAGTTCAAGACAGTCACCATGCCAAAGTTCTATATCATTCATATTTTGTCACCATCCTTGCTACTCTGTATCAGTCCCCACAGATCTTCCAATGTCTTAGAAGGTACAACATTGCCATCTCCATCAGCTACTCCTACATCTTCTTTGGTTCCCCATTCTTTCTCATATATGTACCACTCTATCCAGCCTTCATTATCGCCAACAATATCTGCAATAACTTTTATAATGGGGAACAATGATGTGTTATCAATAAATTTATCACTAACGTCTCCAAATAACTCATTGAGTTTGTCATATATACTCTCCAATGAGTAGTATCTTTCCTTTATAACAGTCATAAGTTTTATAAATTGCTCTTTATTCATTTTTATTATCTCCTTTGTTTAGTCTAACAGCAAAACAACCATCGTTACTATTATATGTAAAATCAATATCTTCAAATTTCATAACTTCCTGTATCTGTGATAAGTGAAATAAATAAGCAGTCTTACCTTTCCTAATCTCAGATAGTGTATCGTTTATCATATTGACATAATATTTATCTAACGTATCACCATCACAAGTCATCCTATGTCTATCATTAATAGGTCTTCTCATAAGTCTCTTGTCGTGTGATTTGCCAGTATTCATACGAAGGTTGAACGAGATACTACTCATAACTTCACTCATATTCTCGGGAAAGTAATTTGTGCAACAGTAGGAAAGACCCCTACTGCTACAATTACTAAATCCGCAAGTAGAACAATCGTAATGTAACCCTACGGAAGCAAATTCCTTGGCAAAGTTCATACTATACCACCTGCTTCCATAGTGCCAGTTTCCACAAGTTGATTTACAGCCTTGGTAAAATCACGTCTAATATCATCAAACTTGGTTACAAGGTTCTTCTTACTCTTACAATGTCTGCGTGTCATCAGAGCCTTCCAACTTCTATCGGAACGCATAACCTTATAAACTCTTCTATATGTATAGGCGTTGTTTACAGATGTGTCGTGATACAGATCAACAAGTGGTTTTATAATTTCTTCTACTGTAAGAGTAGAATAGTCTATGATTGAATTTGTCGTGTTAATGTTATTATTTACTTCTGATTTTACAATCGAAGTATCTGAGGTAGTAGTATTCATTTCCAAGAGTTTATTAGCACTATCCATAAACATTCTTATATACTCATCAACATCTGCCACAGCATCAATAGTTGAAACACTATCTACCTTATACTTATTACAAAATCTATTCATAGCATAAGACTGATTGAAACCTCTCAGAACCATATCATCATAAATTACTTTATATGTATCAGCTATCGGCAGACCAAGAATATTAGATATTGTTTTTATAAGAGGTGTTGCAATGCTGTTCTTCCACAGGTAATAATTGCACTGTGTGGGAGTAACTAAAGATTTTATCTCCGCAACCTCCTGTCTGAGACTGGTTATCTCAGCAAATAACTCTGCGTTATTATTTGTAACACCATAACCACCAGTTTTACGAATAGAGGGAAGAATTTCAGATGTTACCCAGTGTTTAAATTCTTTAGCTCTTGGAAGTTTGCTTGACAAGATAAGACTATAAAGACCTGACTCATTGATAATGATGGTTTCCTTATCCTGATTACCATCAAAGATCATAACCTTATGTCTGTCCTCTTCATCTACATGACGGTTAATATCTCGACTACCGTTTTGGTACCCGAGCTTGTTAGCCACGTCCTTCCCCACAAACCAAGGTTCTTCATCAATCATCATTGTTCTAATCTGACCAAAATTGGGGTTATTGAATAATACTATTTCTGTAGTATTTGAGCCTGCTGTATTTACTGTTACTACTGAATTTTCAGTCATTTTTATTATCTCCTTTTTCACATTACATATAGTATCGCCACTTAACTCATTACATCTCACTCAGAACCACATCGTCCATATCCTCTGAGCCAAGCCCCGTTTCAATAAATATGTTTCGAGCTGTCAGCAGAATATAAGCATATAATTCTGAACTAATCTGAACTGATTTCAGCCACTTTAACTTTAATAGTATAATTTCACTTATAAAGGCGCAAAGTATCTGTATCGTGTGCAGAGTTGAGTATTTTAGTATCGAGTATCGTATTAATAATTTTCTATTTTAGATAGAATTTCATCAAGCCTATTATTGATGTTATTCATATAACCAACAATATCATCAATAGTGTCAAGACTACCATCGGACACCTTTTCTCTGATCATAATCTTACGACAACCTCTGATAAGAGCTTCAATAGAAGAATAGTAACCAATAATATCCTCATAGTCTATTATCTCACCAGTAGGCTTCCTTGTTTTACGGTCAATCTTTTCACGCTTACCACACTCTATAAGAATATACTGATCTGAATCAGCCGTAAAATAGAAATTATCTGTAATTTTAATTTTATTTGCCATTTTTAACATCTCCTTTAATATGTGTATTTTAATTTTGAGCCTTCTCTGCTCCTAAGTATAGTATATACTGAAAATTTTAGTCTGTCAAGTAATTTTCACAATAAATCTTATTATTTGCTTATTATTTAGCAGGAGCAATTACAGAGGCAAACTCTTCAACTCCGTATCTCTGTTTAAGTTCTTCCAGCAAAGCCTTAATGTTATTCTCAGCTTGGTCATTGGGAAGTACATATATATTAGGGACATTCCTTGGTTCACCGTCTATGTAACAACTGCCTGTAGTATATTTGATGAATAGGTTATTCAGCACTTTTATCATCGTTCTTCTTAGGGTTTACCTCTAATTCCTCAAAACGAATATTCAAAAGATAATCAGTTAATGCTATTTGAATCTCCACGTAATCAGACTTATACATAAATGGTTCTCTCTCAAAAGGATTATATTTACCCCATTCACCGTTTTCTTCTGCTTCAGCCTTATCACACTCATATTCAAAGAACCTTGCCTCAGCTTCTTTATATTTCTTTTCTGCCTGTGTATTAAGACATTTAATTATCTCTTCATTGAGCCGAGTTCTTTTGTCTTCAATAGAAAGCTTTTTTATCTCTTCTTCTTTAAGTGGTATTTGTTTAGCAATATCATCAATGTAAACAACTCTGAGCTGGGGATAACACTTTTCCCACCCATACTCTTCCTTGACATATTTATTAAACTTTTCATAAAAATCGTCACATTTATAACGGAGCATTATCTCTGTCATATTATCATATCCCATTTCCTTGATGATTTTATTTTTTGCTTCAAGTATTATCTTATCTTCATAAGCATTTGACTCTCTATAATTAAGATACTGAGAATCTTCATCATCGTCATACTCAGCTATAATATTGACTTTCTTATAATCAATAAGGAATCTATTTTTCATACTCCTAAGAGCTGAATAAAGTATCCTGTTAAGCTTCTGTTCTGCTCTGAAATAAAAGTTGTTTATATCAAAATTAGAAACCTTGGGGGTATTTGTAAAAGCAAATTTATCCTCATTATTCATAATAGTCTGTCTTAATATCTCATTTGCCTTAGCAGAACCCATTCTGTTTCTAATATCATAACGGTCATTAGTCATACCGAGAATACGATACATTTCCTTGTTACCCAATGTTACTTTGTAATCAACCTGTTTTGAAAGAAACTCCAAAAGTAACAATTCTATGTACTTCACATAAAGACCTTCTCTGCGTTTACGAGCATCATCCGTAGGGAATGGCTCATCGTATATCTCATCAATAACAAATTTCTGTCCTTCCTTATGAAACTCAAAATATCTTTTCCAACGATTAATCTGTGCTTTTTTTGAATTTCCTGTACACTCCTCTTCTCCAATGAGTTGACACATAATTTTATAATTCTTTATAGTATTATCTTCTTTTTCTTCTACATTGTTTTTTATATATTCTTTGAATTTAGTAATATCCAAAGTATTCTTATTATAATCTGTATATACCATTTTATATCTACCTCACTTTTGTCTGTTAAATTTGTACAAACCCGTTAGTCTATACTTAACTTATTACTTTGTGAAACTTATAAGTATAAAAATTGTCCAATTATATGTTTTATATATACTATAATATACTATTATCTTAAATTTGGACAATTTTTATTATTCGTTTTTATCATCTCCTTTATTATTAGTAAAAGTTATAATTCGCCCTTTTTTCTTTTGCTACTTTTCTTTTTTGGGCGATAGTCGGCTATTTCACATAGTTTTATGAGGCTTTGCGTAGCAAAGACCATAAAACGTGAAATGGACGAGTTTGTCAGCAAAAAAGAAAAGTAGATTTTTAAATCTTATCACTTACTTATAATATGTTTACAATACTATTATATCACATTCCACAAAAATGTCAAGTGTTATTTTGGTTAAATTTTATCTTTTACTTAAATACGGTGCATACTGCATACTATGACCTGTAACTTATAAAAGTTTATAAATTTTTCATAAGAACACAAGAAAACAATTTGTAATTTTTATGATCTTCGATTTATTTCTATGGATTTATGATGTTTACTTGATTTGAGATACTTCTGATGTATTAAATATAGGTTTGATCTTTGATACTTTTGATTGATTTTTATAGTATTCGGAGAAAGCATAGATTTTATCGGCATTTGAGCGATTTAGATTTTGTGTTAGTTTTTTGAAGTGTTTAAGGTATGGTCTGAGGTGAATGAGTTGTATTTTTGGATTTGAGTGCAAATGAAGTATTATGGTGTGAAGTATTATAGTATTATTTTTTAATTTCTTGAGATGCTTGTATTAGGCTCTGTGATTAGATTTGAGAGCTGTTTGTGTGGGTAGAGCAATTTGCTGTTTGAGATGGTAAAGTGAGCGTAAAGTGTTCTGTGGTTTGTCTGAAAGTACAGTATTGGTATGGATTTTGAGTTCTTAAGATAGATGTGTTTTGAGGTTGTTATTGTTGGTCTGTAAGTGAGATAAATAGGGGAGTCTGCCGAAGAATAGCATCGAATGATTTTGGGGATATTTTTGGAGTATTTTTTTATTTTTTTGATTATGAGAATGGAATATGAGAATATGGGTGAGTGTCAATTTGGATTTTTAGACGTGTGAATTGAGTGGAACCACTATAGGACTATAAGCAAATATTAACAAAATTTTAAATGTAAACACACCCGGCTGTACTGCCGATTCTATGTTATTTTTCCCCCAAACACAACATAGTCAGAAATATTTTAGAAATATTTTTATCAACATTTCTTAATGAAATTTGGAGCTGATTTTTAGTAACATTTCTTGAAATTACTATTAAATATTGGTTATTGGCAGTATCAAAAATAATGACCAACGGTCATTTTTAAATAATGACTAATAGTCATTATTAGTGGTTCGTTAACATTGCTAATTATTTAACACTGTTAACTAATTAAAACCAAATCAAAGCATAATCAAGCAAACCAAAGAAAACAAGAGAAAATAGAAGCATATACAAGATATTTTAAAAATATCCTACAATTCTATTATCTCTATCATTCTATTTACAATCTATAATCTTCAGTGGTATCACAGCATCCGGCACAATACATTTAAGTATAAAATTATGCTCATATGCTCATCGGGTAAGCTCTTCAGGCTCTCCCAAACTAACACAAAAATTCTATCGGCAAAAAACACACCTAACCAATCGACGCCCAATAAAATATTGCCGATAATATTTTTGACTATAATATCAAACCTCTAATAATATTTACGCTTCCAATTCTCCCAGATTCTCACCCAATCACCCAATCATAAATAATAACACGTCATATAAACAAATATACACACTCTACAGCAACGTTATAAACAATAGTATAATTATACTACTGCATATAATAAGTGGCTGTATGGGCGTGTATGGTGTGTTATAGTGATATGTTATCGGTTGTATTCCTCTGTTGGTATATCATTATTTATAATGTACAACGCTGCATTTATAAATAATGATTGTTTGCTTATATTCATATCGTTACAATATTTTTCAATAATTTCATAATCTTTCGGCTTTATGCGTAACGCTGCATTTCTGTAGTTTTCTTTATTATACTTATTGTTATAATCTGATTTGTTATACATTTTGTATCATTCCTAACTATAATATTTTGTGCATTTTTATATATAACTTTTCTGAATTTGCGATTATAATTTTTAAATTTGTGCAATATCACAACAAATATGCTTTATATACGGTATATTCAACTGATTATACGCTATTTTATGCTTATATTTTGTTGTCATTTTGCACAATTTACGTCATAATACACAAAGCGACTTGCTTTACACCTGCGTTAATGTGTGCTATAATATAATTACAGTAAAGGAAAGAACAAAAACGAAAAGAAAATCCCTTGACTGTAAAATAAAAATCCGATATAATATAAGTACCAATTATATTATAAAAGGTGGTGACAAGGTGGTGTATGAAATGACTGGAAGAGAAGTTGTTAATCTGATTGATAAGCTCAGATCTGAAGGACTTGACGATACAAAGATAATTGAAATTATCAAGTACGTTGAGTTAAACGACCCTAAAAACAACACATCGACTAAATCAGATAATAACTAATCATAACACAAAATCCCGAAAAAGTCAAGCCCATAAAACGGCTTGACAAAATCGGGAGCTAAAAAATATAATAAATCAAAAGGAAGTTATAATAATATGAATACAATCAAAGTAACATTTATGCAGGTTCTCAAATTCAGACTTTCCGAATTTTTTAGGAAATCGCATAAAAAGCAGGCTGCAAAAACCTGCACAATGGAAAGCATATAAATATAATCTAGTGGCTTCAGCGGTTGAGCCTATAAATCAGCCGTCAATATCATGACAAAAAGGTAAATCCCTTCAAGCCGTGCCAAAGATAAGCAAATAATAATTATGGAGGTTAAATATTATGTATAATACATCAAAGAAAATTACAAATAAGGAAGCTAAAAACATAGTTGCCAATAAGTCTATAATTTGGGTTGATGATTCAGACATCGGAGCATATACCAATGACACAAATTACTATAATTCTGGAGTTTATGGCTGGAATTACTCAATCGCATATAATACACGCCTTGACAAATGGATCATATGCGGTTATAGAATCCCTAACAGCATTTTAGCGGCAGCTTCAGAAGTTATCAAGATGAGCCAAAAAGAAGCGTTTATAAACGGTTAAATAAACATTTTTCAAGCCGTCAAACACAAGTAAATAATAAAATCTGTTTGACGGCTTCATAAAGTGCTTATTCTATCATATCCTAGCACTAAAAAATTATATGGAGGTGTGAAAATGAAATATCACAAGATCAGAAATATCCCGCTGAACGTTTGCACGGCTGAAGCAAAAATCGCATATAATCTTGCGTTTACATACGCAACAGATTACAGAAACACATATAAGAAGAATGCTTCCCGTGTTTCAGAAAGCGCCATATCCGACTTCATTCATGAAGCTGTTAATTGGTGTATGAAAATGTGGAAGGATGGAGAACCCTATCAGACTACACCTAACAAATACAATATTGACTTAATTTTCTGTTGCTTAAATGCCGGAATGGAAAATTATTTCAAAGGCGATTACGCTATTCTTTCGAGTTATGAGGAAATCGGAAGAACATTTCCGTCACGGTATCTTTGATAAAACGTGTATTTGATAGGAGGATTTTTTGATGAGAATAACATTAATTTATATTGGAAATGACAGTTACAACAGACCCGTTTATAAAAACGAAAACGGAAAGTTATTTGTTGATGTTGATCCCCGTAAAGATCATGCGCCAAAAATATGCACAAAATATCAAAATTTCGATGGCGAACCTGATACACCGATAGACTGTATAACTGCATATAGCAATGCAGAAATTGAATTTATACCCAAACGCATTACATGGTAATTCAACCACATCAACACCAGCGGAACGCCTGAACGCTTCCGCTGGAATATCTCCCGATTATCTGCATGAGGATATGAGGGAGTCCAAAACGCTACAAGCGGAATAATACATATTATGGAGGTTATAAGACTATGATTATTAAGAACACATACGGCGAGGAATTTAACGTTATCCCGTCAAGCTATGATGAGAACAAAAACAAGTACAGATTAAACAGTATTTTTGCTGCTGGAATGTGCTACTATTTTTCGGAATGGTTAAACGATCACGACATTGCAGAGGATACAACAGAGGACGTTATTAATAATACATCTGGAATCCGTGATGGATGCAGGCTTGACATACACGACAATTATTACCTTGATTATGACGATAAGCGTTATCAGATTAGTTATATATGGGCATTGGAAAATGGTATAATTTACGCTGCCGTATATGATTCAACAGAAGATCATTATATCGGCGATGTTGAAATTAAGGCGTGAGGAGGTTTAACACTATGAACAAAACGCAAATAAAAGAGCTTCAAGGAGCTATTGCACAAATGAGCGCAACAGACAAAATAAAAGACACATTCACTATTAAAGATAATTTTGCGTACTTTACGCCAGAAGGTCATAAAGGATACAAGATAAATGTCAATGTTCTGTCGGAGATTGTAGAGGAAATTCCCAAAAGTAATTACAGCCGTTTAATTCCTGATATATTCAATACAACAGCGACTTATGGAATAAATCAGATAAATATAAATCAGTCTGATTTATTGCAGCTTGCAAGACAGCACAAAAGGGAAAATTCAAAAACGCCGTTTATTTTTGAATATCACGGGAAAAATTACGGTTTTCAGTCCAGATACATAATTGATGCTTTAAAAGCTTTAGGCACAAAAAGCAAGACATACATAACCAATGAAAAATATTCAAAGCTGTACATAGAATCGGAGATAGGTGCTATAGTTATATTGCCTATGAGGTTAAACGTAAACAGCACTATAAAAGCCGATTATACGGAATGAAATAATTGTTTGATGAGGAGGATACAATAATGAGCAAAGCGGAAAAAGCAATAGAAAAAGCCTATAAGGCTAAATGTAAACTCGCAACAGCATACAACGTTGAAATAACTTCTATAGTCTGGATGGGTGACAACAAGTTTATTATTGTTGATAATGGAAAAGAAATTGAAGTCAATGCGGAATAAAACAATACTTTGATGACTTTGATAAAAGGAGGAAAAATTCAATGTTCATAATAGTTTTAATGCTCTATCTTTTCGCAGGCGTATGTGAAGATATATGGCTTCAGATCAAAAAATAATACGGAGGAAAAAATAAAATGAGAACAAAAGTAAGAACAACAAAACGGAATATAAATATTATAAACCTTGTAAGCACTGTAATATTATTGTATATCCTCGGAAGTTTTTTCGAGGTTAATATACATAATAAACTTGATGCTGATCCATTGGAAAATCCATATAACGCTTTTAGCCTGTTAAGTCAGGCTATGAGCGAATAAACAAGTTAAACAAGTTGGAGGAAATTACTATGAAAAATTACACTGTTGAAGTAAAGGTTAACAAGAATTTTTATAATGAACCGGATTATAACATTTGGGATTCTGATGCCTACCCTGAAGTGGATGCAGATACTGCGGAAGAAGCCATTTCAATGGCTATTGATAATTATCAGGATTCAATGATTTCAGATGACACTGTGGAAGATGTGGAAGATATTGACTGCGAGAATGATACAGTATATTATACTGAAAATGGGATTCCTTGTAGAGTGATGTTTAGAGCTATAGAAAGGGAAAAGGTGGTTTGATATGATTAACACATCGGAATTTTCAACTATTCTTACTGGATTATTCAGTGGGAATAGAGGAGAGGCACAACAAGCTGCGGAGATCATCCGATATGACAATACATTTAGTCTAGAAGAATACGACAGAAGAAAACAGGATCGTTTAAATTATGAGGCGATGAAATTCAGCAAAAGCCTTGATTATCACTTTATAAAGTGATATAATTAAATGTAGTAGTGTATGGATAAAATCACGATTTTGTAGGAGGAATAGCAATGGAAATTCTTGAGGGCTTACAGCGTTTACAGGTAATAAAAGACTTTAAGCGGGATAAATTTGCAATAAACAATAACGCTAAAGACATCAATAAGTAAACGAAAATACATTGTAGGAGGAAATATTGTGAATAAATCAGAAATGGAAAAGAAGCTTGTGGAATATTTAGACGAAAGATATTCTTTAACGCTTGATATCAATGAGTCTATGTCTGTAAGAAGTGCAAATATGATATTTTACAACGGAGCGTGTACTGCCATTGCTCAAATCGGCAGCTGGGAACGCAAAGAAAACGGAAAACACATTGTAAAACTGAATTGAGATAAAGATACATTTTATAGGAGGAATTTATTATGACTATACAGGACTTTATGGAATTGCTTATTGACGGAGATTCACAACACTTCAATGTCTATGACAACGAAAAGGAGGAAATTATATTTGACGGATCTGGAAGTGAAATACCCGATGAATTTCTGGATGAGGAAGTTTCTTCTATGGATAATGTTTATGGTGATAACGATATTATTACGTTAAACATCAATTAAACTTGGAGCGTTTGACATGGAGAAATTAATGTAAAGAGTATGAAATAAGCTATTCCGCAAGCGGAAGCACACAACTTCCGCATATGCTCCAAAGTCTGCATGATGACAGAGAAGCAACCAAACAATACATAAACACAAAACCGAAGGCACTAACAGGAGGAATTTATTATGAAAACAAAACAGGAACTTTTACAGATGCTTTTTTTCAAAGCTGGCTGAACTTCAAGACTTGAACAAAAAAGGGTTTACCACTAAAACGGTTTGGGAAACAGCAAATCTTACTGCTAAACTTCAGGCAGAAATTACTTTACTTTATGACATTCTCGGTGAGGACGTTCCCGAAGAATACTGGGAGCAGATAGAAGAAGTGATCTAAAAAGTTGTCCGAGCAGCTATAAACAGTCCATTAAGCTCGGAGCGTTTGGCAGTCTGAGTAAGGCTGTCAAGGTTGGAAAAATCAAAGTAGGAAAGAATATGGAGGAAATAAATTATGTACAGGGTACTATATAAAGGTTTTAATGGAAACTTTTCAATGTCAGACGAAATGTCATTAGAAAAAGCACAAGAGTACAAACAGAAACTCATTAACGCACATTATCCAGTCGTTTATATAATTCAGATTGTAGAATAATTTGAAAGTGAGGAAAATAATAATGACTAACGAAGAATTTGTAAAGCTGTACAACATGAAATTACAGGAACTTAAAGAGGAATGCAAAGAGCAGGTAAAAGATGGAGAACTTACGGAAGAGGAAGCTGCATTTCGTTATGAAATGGTAAAGGATGAAATTTTATGGACGATGCCTGACCCTGTAGAATGAAAACTTCGTTTTATCGGAAGAAAGGACGTGTAGGAATGGAAGGACTAGAGAAACTTACTGGTAAACAGATCATTGATTATTTTACAAATAAAATAGCAGAAGAAAGAGGTATTCCAAAGCTGTTAGCACGGAAAATAGTTGTCATCGTTATGGCTAATGAAATTAATAAACGGCTCGGACTTTTTCACGGAATATAAAGGTGATGTGGAAATGAAATAGTTTAATGAAAGGTGGATTTTATTATGCAAACATTAAAGTGTGATAACTGTGGCAAAGAAATTCCGATTGTAACAAAACGGTTTTGTGGCATGGAAGCCAAAGTATTTGACACTGGAAAGATTAATTTAAAAGAATGGAATGCAAGAAATTTATTCTTAAATTACGATTTATGCAAACAGTGTGCAAATGAAATTTCGGCTAAACTTGATTATGAGTTATTAAAAGTTAAAACAATGGCAATGGCGAAATGAGGGATAATTATGGCATTAATAAAATCAGATGTACTGTTCAGAATATTTCCTGCTGAATGTTCTAATGAATTAAAGGTAAGCCTAAGACCAAATGAGCATTATAAAGTAAACGATGAGGGAGAACTTTGTACCGAATATACTTGTCAGTTGTGTGAGAACTTGACGGAAAAAGCAAATCAATTTTCTTCGCATCTCAAGAGAGAAAATGATTTTAATTTGGTCACGCTTCCAAAAGGAATAGAACAATGCCCTTGTTGCGGAATAAATATTGATTGGAATTATAAATAATAAAACGCAAGTTCTATGAATTTGCAAGTAAATAATAAAATATAGCTTTCCTCTTGACAAATATAAAAAAGTATGATATTATTAAATCATCGAAATGATGAACATTATTATCATTATTTTTAATTTTATCAGGAGGATTTTATTATGGATAAATTTAAGATGTACCAAAAAGGTATCAGCATTAAATCTCTTTATAATATGTACTATGAGGATATTCCTGAGGTTGATTTCACGGACGATATGCAGCGTGGAGAGGTGTGGAGCAATACCCGAAAATCCCTCTATATTCATTCAATCTTACTGAAGATTACCGATGCACAGTCCCCATTTATTGCAGGTGTAAGGGAACTCCCCAACGGAAATACTCTCCTGAAAATCTTTGATGGAAAGCAAAGAGGAACAACTATAATCCACTATATAGATGGAGATTTTGCCCTCACGGGACTGACAAACGAGCCTGATATATACCTCAACGGAGAACCTGTTAAGCTTCAGGGGAAGCGTTTTAAACAGCTTCCTCCCAAACTCCAAAGCTGGATACTTGATACAACTCTGAATATTTCTATAATGGAAAATGCTACACCCGAGCAAGAATCTCTCATTTTCCGCAGACTTAATAACGGAAAATCAATGAGTAAATTTGATATCGCCCGTTCCTATAAGCAGGGAATGAAAGACATCAAGGAGCTTACTAACCACGAGCTGTTTAATGTAATGCTCACCTCAACAGAAAGAAAAGCCCTCAAACAGCAGGAAATCATAATCAGATCGTGGATAGCTCTCTTTGAGGAAGAACCAAACCTCACGCCAGCCCACGTTAACGAGGTTATGAAGGTTTTGAGCATTGATACAGACGAAAGGGAACAGCTTAAATCTTCGTATGATTTTATATTTGAAGCATATAAGCTTATGGCAATAGAGAAGGAAAATTCAGATATCATCAAACTGATGTTCAAGCCCACACATTTCATCGGATACCTGCCATACCTGGAAAAATTCGATACACCCGAGCAGTTTGCAAAGTGGGTGGAAAAGTTCTTTGGAAATATGCCTGAGGCATACGCATCGCTTGTCCGTGAGCATACAACCAGCCCTTCAAGTATAAAGGCAAGAAGAGAACTTATAGAAAAATCAGTCAATGAGTTCCTCGGAAAATAAAGATATAAGCACAACAAAACCGTCACTCTTATTCAGGGCGACGGTTATTTTTTATAAATTCGGAAAAATTGTCAAAAACTTGCCGTTCCAACGGAGAAGTTAAAAACTTGTTTCTTTTATAGAGCGTTTCCATGCGTTCAGCACGTATCTCAGAAGAAGCCTGAGATATGTTGCATATCATAGCAATGTCTTCAGCGGAATGAATGTTGCAGCCCCATAAAACGCAAGCAGGCGCCAAAATGCCAATAGCAAAGCGTTCAGCCTCATATTCATCACTTGTCGGAATAATCAAATGACCCAGCTCATGAGCAATGGTGTAACGTTGTGCCTGATGCGTCTCAGAATCATCAACAATGATATAATGCTTGCCTTTGGAAAAAATAAGCTTTCCTCTCTGACCATGAGATAACCGCATTTCATGATCAGATAAGTCGGAATTTTTCATAATATCAACATTATAATGATGACATATTACCGATAGCTTGGTAGGAAGAAATGATATGCCACAGTCAATAAGACACCGCCAAGCAGCATCTCTCGCCCTGATGTAGTTATTATAATCCAAAAAGATCACCCATAACTATTATGGAAGATCATGCGGAATATATGAGCGGAAAATATAAACATCATTGCCTTAAAAAGCAATAAAACACGATGGACAAATCGATTTGTTTGTGATATAATATACTTATGAAATATAATAGGAGGTAATAAAAACAAATTGTTAGAATTATTATTTACCAATAAGGAAGATATAAAATCAGGCAAAAGATATATTACAATTAACAAAATTTTTGAAAAAACATTGAAATTGGAAAAATAATATGATAAAATAGAGGTGTAAAAATGATAACCAAAATGATTTTACAAAGCAATAATTTTAAAGCAGAATATAATGTAAATGGAGAGACATATATTATGGATTACGCTAAAGAAATTAACTTAAAAACAAAAACTTCATCTGTAATCAAGTTTTTGAATTGGTCTATTTTAGACGGAATTAAAAAAGGATATAAAGATTTTAAACTTATAATTGAAGACGATGGAATATTTTCCAATACTTGTGTTCCTATAGCAGCTTTGCTTCAATATTATAAAAACAAAGAAGATCTGACTTTTGAAGTGGTTCTTCCACTAAATGGATATATAGAACATACTCATATGAATAATCCTTTAGTTGCCAAGGATTATATACATAGTTATCAGATAAATTCACCTTTTGACATCGTATGGTTTTTTGATAGTGATGTTGAGGTTAATACTCTTGTAAATAATTATCTGTTGTGCCTTCGTCAATCAGAAATTATAGCAGATGGCGTTATCGGAAGCATTGAGTGGTGTATTAACGAAGTAATGGATAATGTGCTTCAACATTCAGGAGTAGGTTGTGGTTATATTATGGGTCAAATACATCAAAGTGCTAAAAGACTTAGTTTCTGTATATTTGATTATGGGACAGGAATATATAATTCTCTGAAAAGTTCATCGGAACATCATCCTCAAACGCCTATTGATGCAATTACAATGGCTTTACAGGAAAAAGTTACGAGAGATACAAGTATAGGACAAGGTAATGGTCTGTGGGGATTATCACAAATTATTACCAAATCTAATGGGATTTTAAAAATAAGCTCTAACGGAGCTACATATGAGAACACAAATGGAACTATAGAAACCGCCAAACGAGGAGGTTTTAATTTAGGAAAATCCAATGGAACAACAACGGTAGATTTCCAACTGGATTATTCTAAAGATATTGATATTACTTCAGCATTAACAAATAGTTCAGGTTGTGCCTATAACAGTGTGGATTTGTGGCTTGAAAATCTAGAATCAGATACGGATGAAAACACTGTAAACATAAAGATATCTGAGATGTCAGGAGGAACAGGAACACGTAAATCTGCCGAAAAGGTCAGAAATATGGTAATGAATATCGTAAATAATGATAAAAAACGAATAAATCTTGACTTTGAAGGAATAAATACGATTAGTTCATCGTTTGCTGACGAATTAATAGGAAAAATAATAAAAGAAAAAGGCTTTGTTTTCTTTACACAGGCTTTCAGATTGACTAATCTAACGCCTTTCTTAATAGCTATTATAAATCGTTCAGTAGAACAGCGTATGGCACAGATATACTATGATAAAGAAATGAAAATAGAATAAGAAGAACAAGGAGACATCAGATTATTTGATGTCTCCTTGTTTTAGAATATTAAAAATAGATAAAATCAAGATCCTTCGTAGTTATCAATTCTTGTTCACAGGCATGTATACTGTCATATTCGTGAATATATACGGGTGTCGTTAAGAGAAAAGAGTTTGTCAAAATAGGGCAATAGGGCATTTTAGAAGATATTTGGAATCCACTTGTTGGAAATACATAATTATATCCCATATTAGACATTCTTTTGGATGCACATGAAAAATATCGAATACAAAATAAATTATATTGACCTCCTTTTTTATAATCACTATCCATTAGGTAGCGAATCCATTGCATCAAAAGCTGTGGTATTATATATTCGGGAGCAAAAGCATCTTTTTTGTTTGCTCTGATAAACGAACAAGCTGCAATAAGCGGATACCATATAAGATAATTGTGCCTATATAATTTGCTTTCAAGCGTCTTTCTTGATATATGTCCACCCGGCTCTTGTTTGAAGTTTTCTGAATTTACGAAATCTTGCGGTTTAATGCTTAACTCTATTGTTGAAAAATGGACATTATCAAGAAAGGCAAATTCTTCAAAATTCTTCATATGAAACATAGAGGCTAATCCATAACCTTGATATGGATTGTAATTTACCTCCTCACAACATAATTGTAAAGATGTTCCTAAATATAAACTGGGATATCCAGCAATACTATATCTACTTGTTGAAACTTTAGAGCGTAAATTATAAGGTGTGTGGAGAACACGAGTTCTTGAATAAGGTTTAACATCATCCACTTTGACTACCCTGAAAAGATTTACGCTATTATAGTCAAAATATTCTGTTTGATCAAAAATATCGTCACAATCTTTTTTCTTTAGTGATGATTTTATAAGTGTATCCATAAAACTTTTTAATTCATTATATGCCATTACAGGAAAACCATTTAAATAATAGTTGATAGTTTGTGTTATATAATCACAAAGCTTTTTTACGTTATTTAAGTTTAATGATATATTATCAGAATGATTATCTTTACTATTTCCAGAAGTGGTAGAAATATTGGATAAAGTTTTTAACTGTTTAATGTAATGGTCGAATAATGATTTTAACGTCGAATAAAAATCGTCGCCGTCCCATTGAATAGGTAAAAAGAGTTGTTCATCGTTTAATATTCTTTTGAAAGCCTCATTTGAGATATCCAGAATCATACTTATGTCCTTCTTTCTACGTATTTATTTTCCTATCTTTAATCCGATCTCTTCACAGATACCTGCTAAAATGTATGCGACTAACCCTAATGGTGGACAACATACAGTAATAATCGTTAGTATAACGGATAATCCTGCGCTGTCAACGATAGGTTGTGTACTTCTTGGTGGTGGGTAACGTCTCATAGAATCCACTCCTTTTTTGTTAAATCTGGCTTTGTTTATGTTCTGTGATTTGTGTGTATATTGCTTGTTTATATTATACAAAATTATTTTAAAATTGTCAAGAGATGCTTTGTGGAAAACGTTAAGCCTACTTTATCAATGTTTAAATTCATTTAAATTTCACATATTTTTATTATAGATATTTCTTGTTATATCATTTAAAATATGCTATAATATATAATTATCTATGTGATTAATTAAAATAAATCAAACATAGCAACGAAATTCATTAAGGATATCAAGTTTACCAAGAAAAGCTAAAGGATTGTAAGAGGTAGGAGTAAAAATGTCCGATAACAGGCAATATTTTAATATTTTAAAGAAAAAGCAGTATATCTCTATTATTAATTCAAAAGAATACAAAATGCTTCTTTCTCAAATGTGTCGTAAAATTTCTAACGAAGCCAAAAACGCACTTAACGAAGCCACAATAGAGAATTGTTTTGAATGTGAACTTTTTGCTTTCTTTCGAAATGTTTTTGAGCCACTTGGATTTGAATATAATCCTAAAAAAGAAGTTAAAATTGCAACAAAAATACATAAATCTAAAGGAAGAGCTGACACTGTTATTGGTGGGTTAGTGATAGAGTTTAAACAACCCTCTACGCTTTCAAATAAAAATCAAGTTTGTAAGGCAATTGATCAAATTAGTGATTATCTTTTGGGGCTTGATTTCGAAGGAGATTTAGTTGGTTTTATAACCGATGGAGTTAAATGCTGCTTTGTTACAAAAAATGGAAAGGAAATATTATCCGAAAATTTGTCTGTTCTTTCATTTGAACAATTAGACAGACTTATACAATCAATAATCGGATTAAAATTAACAGCTTTAACCTCAAAAAATTTAGTTGAAAATTTTTGTGACTATACTGATGAAAATGATGGTATAGCTTTTTCGCTTGTTAAAGCATTATATTATAATTTATTAAATGATATCACTCCTAAAACTCAAATGTTATTTAATGAATGGAAGGAATTGTTTAATTTAGCTCACGATGACATTTCAAAGCAACAAGCAATCATTGATAGACGTTCTTCACTTGAAAATTTAATTGGAATAAAATTTTCAGAAAATGATGAAGAATATACGGCTTTATTTGCTTTGCAAACTCTATATGCAATAATTGTAAAAATTGTTGCATATAGAGTTTTAAGTATTGTTCGCTATAAAGAGTCATTAATTGATTTTGAATCACTAATTGAATGTGATAGTGAAGCTTTACGATGCCAACTTGCATTGTTAGAAGAAGGAGCGGTTTTTAGAAATTATGGCATTACAAACTTGTTAGAAGGAGATTTCTTTTCTTGGTATTCTTCTAAAGAGCAATGGTCAACAGATGTTGCATTAAAAATAGCAGATATATTTAAGGTATTAAATAGATATTCTGATAAAGCAGTTTTAAATACACAAAAAAGTTCTTACGATTTTTTCAAAGAGTTATATCAATCTATGATGCCACCTGCCGTTCGTCATGCGTTAGGTGAGTATTATACTAAACAATGGCTTGCGAGTCAAGTTTTTAATGAAGCGCTTAATTTGATTACGATTTCAAATTGGAAAGGACTTGATCCCTGCTGCGGGTCTGGTACTTTTATTACTGTTATGATAGATAAGGTGCTTGAAGAAACAAAGAATGAATCTAAGGAGAAGAGATTGCACGAAGTATTGAGTCGTGTTAAAGGAATTGATTTAAATCCAATAGCTGTTTTAACAGCTAGAGTAAATTATTTTTTGAATATTTCTTATTTAATTGAAAACCAAGAAGAATTGGAAATTCCTGTATACCTCGGTGATTCTTCTTATGTACCTGAAAAATGTGTATTTGATGGAGTTGGGTGTATTAAATACTCAATTAATACCTTGATATCACCTATAAATATTTTAATTCCGATAAGTATGGTAGAAAATCCTTTTGTTTTTTCGAAAGTGATGACTAATATTGAACGTTATATCAAGGCGTTAGATATTGAAGGGGTATATCAATGTTTAATTAGTATTGTTAAGTCAGAAGAACTTACAGATTTAATAAAAAAAGAAATATATAGACTTTCAAGTGTTTTAGTTGACTTAGAAAAAAGAAGGTGGAATGGCATTTGGGCTAGAATTTTAACTAATTATTTAACTACTGCAAATTTAGGTAAGTTTGATATTATAATTGGAAACCCTCCTTGGGTTGATTGGAAAAGTCTGCCTTCAGGATATCGTAATAAAATCAAGTCGTTGTGTATTTCTCGTAAACTTTTTTCTGGTGATAAAGTAACTGGTGGTATTAATTTAAATATTTGTGCATTAATATCTAATGTTGTAGCTGAAAATTGGTTGAGTGATAAAGGTGTATTGGGCTTTTTAATGCCCGAACCACTAATATCTCAGCAGTCTTATGAGGGGTTTAGAAATTTATATTTATCAGATGGTTCTAGACTTTATTTTAAAAAATTTACAAATTGGACTAAAGCAGGACATCCTTTTAAGCCTGTTACGCAAAAGTTTCTAACTTTTTATATGACAAAAGAGCCTATGGATTATACGTCTGGTATTGATGTCGATTGGTTTATATCAAGGCAGAAAAATTTTGATAATTGCGAGATGCTTCCTTTACCTTTAGACGAATGTTTTGATGTTCAAAAAGGAATTGCAGCAACGTGTCATTCAACAAAAAACTTTTTTGTCTATGTTGATTCTAGAAAGCAATTGAAAGAATTTATGTCTGTAGCGGGCGAATCAGAATATATAGGTCGAGAAGGAATAGAATTTTATCCACAAGAAATGATGATTTTTGAAGAGTCGGGGCTACCCTCTACTCAAACTTGCACAAGTTTGAGAAATATTCAAATAAAGAAATCAAAATATCATATTCCTCAAACAATCGAATTGCTTGAAACTAAATATTTACATCCGCTTATAAAGGGAGTTGATATATTTCCATTTCATATTAATTTATCTGGATACATAGTCCCATTTCCATATGATGAAAGAAATACCCGTGTCCCTATACAATTAAATGAACTTATACATACAGCACCTATGTTAGCGACTTTTTATCAAAAGCATAAAGATTTAATTTTGTCACAAACTGCATATAATGAACGAATAATTGGGAAAGAAGGTGAGTTTTACAAATTGGCTCGTGTTGGAGCGTATAGTTTTGCAGAAAATTATGTAGTTTTTAGAGATAATACTCGATGGGGAGCGTCTGTGATTTCATTTGTTGATACTTCTTGGGGTGGTAAAAAAAGACCATTGTTTCAAAATCATGCTGTTTCAATATGTGAAGATAGCAAAGGTAATTTTATAACGCTTGATGAAGCATATTATATCTGTGGCATAATGAACACACCTGTGGCATTTCAATATGTATTAAACTCGTCCGATTCTAGATCATTTCCAATTCGTCCACGACTTTATATTCCTAAATATGATGGCGATAATTTACTCCATAGAAGAATATCTAAACTTTCCAAAATAGCACATCAAAAATATAATGATGAAAAAATAATAAAAAGAATAGTTTTACAACTTAATTCTTTATATATTGAGATAGCTCAATCCAAATAACAAAAACACCAAATCCTAAAATTACTAGGATTTGGTGTTTTTGTTATTTGTTGAAATGATGATGCTAATATTAAAAATAATTTTTTGCGGTTTATATTAAAACTCATCTGTAGAAATCTTCGGAACATTCCCTTTTTTGCTTCTTGCCGCAATTTCAATAATTTCAGGTTCTGTATCGTCTTTAGAAGAAACCAGTTCCTCACATCTTCCGATTATTCTTTGCTGCTCGTTAGGAGACAATTTACGAAAAAAATCAATCAACTCTTTTTCGATAGGGGAAAGATCGTCTACTGTTTCTTTACCAAGTAATAAAAAGTCAGTTGATACTTTCAATTCTTCTGCAAGTAGTGGTATAACATCAAAACTGGAGCTTTTGCCTTCTTTCCATCGTGTAACATTATTTGTTGATAAACCTAAAGTTTTCAACAATCCCGTGACAGTAGTATTATTTTTTTTACATTCCTTATCAAGTCTATCGTAAAAAGTCATAAAAATGCCTCCACTTCTTTGTATAAAGTGCGGAAATTCCAAAAAATACAATAAATCTATTGACAAACTCTAATTTTAGAATTATAATATAACCATACTAAGAATTACATAAAAGAAAAAATCTTAGTATTACATTATAGCACATATTACGAGAAATGTCAAATTTAGAGTTTACTGCCTTAAAAGTTTTACAACAAGAAAATCCCTATTGCATCAACATAAACGCAATAGGGAAGCGGTAAAAGAATTTGATAATTGCTTGTATATCTTGTATGTGAGGAAGGAGAACCAGATGAAACTTATATATCCTTAATAATCTGTTTTACCAAACCGACAATAGAAAGTCGGAGAATATCAGAACCAACAAAATAGCGTGGAGGGTACATAGGATTGATACTGATAAGCTCAACAGAGTTCTTGTCATAGACAACCTTTTTTACAACGCCGTCTTCATTATCGATCAAAACTACTGCTATTTGTCCGCTGTCAACGCTGGATTGTTTTCTGACAACTATTATATCGCCATCTTCAATTTTAGGATACATACTATCGCCAGTTACCTTAATGCAAAGAGTATCAGCCGCATCAGCTGAGTTCTTGATGAATAAGGGGATATAATCAACAATATCAGAGCAAGCATAAGCTCCAAATCCTGCGGATACACTTTCATAAACAGGTATCATATATACCTTATCATTTGGAAGTGATTCTATGTTAGATAGGATAGAATTATCGGTATCCTCATTATCATTAAGCAGGTAATCAGTTGATACATTAAAGAATTGGGCTATCTCTGAGATGTGTTTCTTGTATGAAGATGATTTTCCAGCTTTCCAACCTGAGAATGTGCTTTTCTCTAAGTTGAGATAATCCATTAAATCTTTCTGCTTTAAATTGTTTTTATCCAAAAGAGAAATAATTTTATCTAAAGTTGACACAATTTCAGCTCCTTATTTGTATATTGTTACAATGTTGGGATAAATTCAACTTTATATCTTGACAATAGGATATTTATCAACTATAATAGAAGCATAAGGTCGAAGTTAGCATATGTCCAACTAAATCAAGTATAACATATATATCTTCACTTGTCAATAGTTGGCATTATTTTTACTTAAAATAAAGGAAGGAGAAATTCAAAATGAGAATAACCGCTGGATTTCTGTAGAAGTCTATAAATAACAACAAAAATCTTCCTCTTAATGAAACCTGTCACGAACGGAGTTACAGTCTCCCCTTCATGGGAGTGAATTGAAATAATGAAACCTGTCACGAATCAAAAAACCTACTAAAGAATTTGATCTGACCAAATATACTGGGTAGCTCGAAAGCGTGTCCTTCATCTCTTATCGAATAGGAAGTGAACGATAGTGTTCACAAACCTGTTCCATAACGCCGAAGCGTACTCTTGTATATGCGTTGACATGAACGCAGTACCAAGGAGACCAAGTTTTAGCCATTAAGCATCACCCCATAATTCAGTCTGTGACAGGCTTCACTAAGAGGAAGAAAAATAAAACCAGAAAGGAATTGAAAAATATGTTTGTACCCAAAACAAAAAGCATCGAATTTATACCCAGTGAACCCCGTGTGCGTATGATGAACATTGACACACAAGAAAAAGACTATAAGGACTATACAGAAATGTATGATTTGTGCATTGAATGTATAAACAAAAATGGTCTTACTATTGCCGAAGTGCAATACATTTTGGATAAGGTTATGAACTATATGATTTACGAGAAAAGATAAACTTATATCTTAAATAAATTTTCATATCCTTTAGAAGTGATTCCAATGATTTCCCAATCATTACTTCCTTTTTGACCTCTTGTAGATATATATTCTTTGCAGTATAAAATACAAAGGCAAAACTTAATTTCATCGGACGAATATTTTTTGAGGGATTCATCATTAAAAACTATGTCAAAGGTGATAGGAATAAAATCATATATACCATTACGAGAGGTGTCCTTAAAATGTAAGTTGTCCAATATACATTGAATCACATCAGCCATACATTCATTGCTGTATTTCATTTATGTGTCCTCCTTGATAAAAGGTTGTAAGTTTATAATATATGCCATCGGCAATAGTAAGCAATGTTATAGAAAGGAATGAGAAAAATGATTAGTCTTAACTTCAAAGTCCATATAGACGAGCCGTCAGTAACAAAACTGTTAAACAGCTTATCTCAGGAGCAGCGGGATAGACTCTCGGCAGATGATATTATGTGGAAGGTTGGTGAAACATATTCTCAGAATAATGAGACATATATGCCAATCTACGCAATAGGTATTAAACCTAAAAACCAATTTTCCGATGCGGAATATCAGCAGGTTTTGAAACAATCGCCATTAACACATTTATCTGACTTATATGCTGAACAATTTCGCACGGATTGTTTGCACTGTCCGATCCTTGAAATACAATCAGCCCCAACCCCAGATGGGACACCTTTGTTACATAAAGGGTAATTGAATTGTTGAATTGAATTATTTGTAAAGCAACATCTTGTACCTCAGATAGTGTAGATTGAAAATCAACAATTCTTTGACCAATAACTTTAGCCATATATTCAGCGTTATTTGTCTGAGCGATTTCATTTTTTAGTTGGTTGTTTTGATAATTTTCGCTCATTTGACGTAATATATGTGGGTCAATATTGCTAGATAAATTTGTTTCAAACATAAAAACACCTCGATTATAATATTAACTACAGAAAGGTATGATACCAATGTAATATATAAATAAATAATATCTGAATCGCACTAAATCGACTTGATTTATTATCTGCATTGCAGTATAATAGATGTAGTAGGTAATCTGATACATAATCAAATTTCAACTCACACGCCCCACATGGGGTGCGACAATCAAAACCTTTATACAAATCCCCTCCTCTGTAGGTAGTCAAACTGCTGTAAGTAATACGTAGAAAAGGGGTGTATGAGTCTTCCAATTACTTTTGATTGTATCAGATTATCTACGAAAAATCAAGAAAATAGTGCGGTTTGATAGAAAAATTGTCAGACCGCACTATTTTTATTGTATTATTTGTGAACTGTGTCGGAAATAGGAGGTAATTAAAATGTTAAAAAATTATACGTCTACAACACGAGTAAGAATGATTACTCTTATTGAGGTAAAATCTAAAGTGGGAGGAAAGTCAAGTAACAATTTATCTAAGGAACCGCTTAGAGAAGTTGTTGAATATTTCACTACAGACGGACGTTTGGTTGCCCATATTGATCCGTATGAAAATGAGATAAATTCTATGCCTTGTGGATCAAATTACATTGTTCAAGATTAAGTTCCATATCTATATAATTAACGCAAGTGTCAATAAACCGTTTTAAGTCATTTATATCATAGTCAGGATGCTTCCTTACATAGTGGACTTCATCGTTTCCTAACCATGCACTTCTTTCAGCGAGTGTTTGGATTTTAGGGTTATCTATATATGTTTTTATACATTGAGCCAACGATTGATTTTTAATTGAATCTTCTTTGGTTTGATTAAAATGTATTGCATAATCTTTTATTAGAAATTCAAGCGCTTTACGATATCCCATTCCTGCAATGTGATTAAGTGAATAAATTTCAGCTCGGTATGCTTGATTATAGATTTCAACAAAACTGGGAGAAATTTCAGTTAGTGATTGACTGAAATTTTTAGTATCGGGTGTTATTGGTTCAGATGCTATTTGCTTAATTGGCACTAAAAAACTATCATTAACGTTACCATATTCGTCTTCATCCTCTCTGACAGAAAATGTAGTCATAAAACAGAGATTACAATGATGACAAAAATTAAAAAGTGTTATATATTTATCTTTTTCATGAGTATAAAAAACTGGTTTGATTTCTAAACATTGAATTGGAGTTTGGCAGCGAGAACAAGTACAAATGTTATCGAATGAAAAATGATAAGAAAAGGATTCTTCAGATAAATTGAGACATTCTCTTGTGATATTCATTTTAATTAATCCTTTCTTGCATCTCTCGGCACAAGCTTAATCTCCAGGTCGCAGTCCAAAGCATCAGCAATGAGAAGCATTTTATCAAGAGAAATGTTATCACGGTTAAGTGATTGACTGATTGCATTTTTGGATAACCCCAGCTTTTCAACAATGTCTTTTTGTTTAAGATTATTTCTTAATAAATATTCTTTAACTTGTAAAGAAAATTGATTCATACATGCTCATGCTCCTTTCGGTATAGGAATATTTATCAAAATAAGATAGAAAAAATTGTACAATAATATACCACAAATATATTGACAAGTTCCCAAATATGTGGTATTATTATACCAAGATCAACCAATAAAGTAAAATAAAACCTTAGTTTTATATCATAACATATGTTTTTGAATTTGTCAAGAGCGGTCGAAAATTGTTTTGAATAATTAAGTGAAAAAAGAGTGATTACATATGTACTACAAAGTTTTCTATTTAGGGATGAATAGATTAGTAAAGTCTTTTGATTATTCAAGACAATTTCAAAGTTTAAAATTGGAGGTTTAAATAATGGGAAAATCATCAACAAAGGCAAAGAACAAATATAATGCGAAAGTATATGACAGAATATCTGTTACAGTCAAAAAAGGTGTAAAAGATGAATGGAAGTCTGAAGCAGATAAACAAGGATTAAGTCTTAATGCATTTATTGAAGAAGCAGTGCGAGTTTATCGGAATAAGTATATAAAGGAGGAATAAATTATGGCAAAGAAAAAAGATTTCAATGCTATAGAAATCGACGGAACTACCTATACCATTGCAGAGCGTGTGCGTGAAGAATCCGATGTACGGATGATACCTTATTCTGTAAAAATGTATGTGGAAGAAGTAGATAACGGAGAAATTTGCCGTGATCCGCTTATCCAGCGTACTGATGATCAGTGGGCAAGGAAGCAAAAGTCTAAACTTATCGAAGCAGCTCTTCACAATAGACCCATTGGAAGTATAGCTCTTGCCAAGGGACGTGCCGAAAGTAAAAGTTATGCTGTAACGTCATTGCTGGACGGCTTACAGAGAACAACTGCACTTGTGGATTTTTATCACGATAAATTTGCTCTCGATAAAAGAGCAAAGCCCGTTGCGTGCAGGTGTATAGATGAAGAAGGCAATGAAAAGAAGGTAGAAATCGAAATTGCCAATAAGAAATATTCTCAGCTTCCAGATGCCATTAAAGTTTTCTTAGATAAATATCGGCTTACAACATATATACACGAAGGCTTTACAGATGAAGAACTCGATGATATCGTGTTCTGTATGAATAACGGTAAAACGCCTAACTCTTATCAGAAGATGCGTTTTCTTCTTGGTTCAGAAAATATGCGTAATGTACAGCCCATTTGTGACAGTGAACTGTGGAATGACAGTAAGGGTTGTAAGGCAAAGAATGATAGTATTCTTTGTTGTGTAATCAGAATCTTTATGATGATGACACGTTATAACTATACAAATCTCGGCTCTTCTGCTATGACTAAGTTTGCTGATAATGATTTTGATGAATATGTTAAAGACCATACAAAACATAAGCTTTTCAATCTTGTAAATGAACTTGCTGAAAACAAAAATAATCTTACAGGTGAAGAAATTGAAAGATTTGACTCTATTACGATTCCTCATTACATTTTAGGTCTTGACAATTTCAAAGCATTTAATGCAAACAAAAAGAATGGAAAATCGTTTATTGATTTTCTTCGTGCATTTTGGCAGAGTGATTGTTATAAGAGATTTGTTGATGCGTGCAATGCGAAAGACGGTGGCAGTTCTTTTTATTCTTCCGAATGTGTAGAAGAAAGACAAAGTATAATTTATGATTTTGTTGACGAATATCTTGATACAGCTGAAAATGATAATGGAGATGATGAGGATGAGTACAACACAGAAAAAGGAAGCATTACTCATGAAGAAGAAAGAGCAGAAAGCAGTAACTGCACAGATAATGAAACTGAAAGCTCTCTTAACGAAAAAACCAATGACGTTAGAGCTGTGCCGTCAGTTGGTGGAAGTTGCGGACAAACAAGCGACATTGGATACGAAGAACAAAAAGATACAAACTGTTTATCGGGACGTGAGCCGATTATTACTTCTGCCTGATCGGGCAATTAAAGATTGTAAAACCATACTTTTTTGCTGTGATAGGCTTATAAATAGTGAAATCAATTGTAATTGCGTAAATAAGGTCATTGCCGAAAAATCTATTGCTCAGGCAAGCAAGGTCATAAGTGCCTTAAACTACTGTAAAGATGAGGATAAACAGTTGTATTTTAATGGTGACATATCCTCAACTGAATTATATAAAAGGCGTAATGCTACAATAGTAGCTACTGATGCCATATCTCTTGAAGAACGTGCAAAACGGTTAAAGGACGATACTGAAACACAGTTAACTTTTGCTATGATAACAAGTATGTTCAAATCACAGACAGACAACTATTTGGAAGCACTTGAAGATTATACTGGTATGGTAGAAACTGTAACGGATAAGCGTTATACAAGAGACGAAGCTCTAAATGACATAACTATTATCCTTAATGAGGTTATTACATCAATTACTTCTTTTAAAGAAGCGATTATAAATAAATCAGATACAATAATGGAGGAATAAAAAATGAATACATACCCTACTTGGACAATAAAACTTATTAATTCATCTCTGCTCAAGAGTAAGCAGGATTATCAGCGTGACATCAATATGAAGTTTGTTAGGGATGCTATTGCTGAATTTGACCCTGAAAAAGTCGAACCTGTTCACGTTTCTTATCGTGATGGCAAATATTATGTTATGGACGGACAGCATACAATATTGATTTGTGAAGGAGTAAATGGAAACAATCCTGTTGATATGCAGTGTATTGTACATAAAGGAATGAACTATTCGTCAGAAGCCGATTGGACAGTTGCACAGTATGAAAAAACACACAAACATAAATTTGGCGAGCTGACAGTAGCTGCCTTTGAAGCAGGCAGAAAGCTTCCTTGTGAACTTGCATTAGAAGTTTCCCGTGTCGGCGGTAGATTACCTTATGATAAAAAGACAACTACTGGAATGAGAATTAATGCTGTTGAAAAAGTAGAAAAACTTTTTAAAAAGGATGCTGGCGATACCATTCTTGCAATCAAGTGTCTTGTCGAAGCTTACAGCGGAAGAGAAAGCAGTTTGCAGGGTGAAATAATCGCTGGAACAATGGAATTTTTAAAGCTCTATGGTGATAATATCGTTACAGCAAGACTTGTTGAAGCTTTGGCAAAATATACACCTCAGATGCTTATCAATACAGCTAAAAATCTCAAAATGTCTTATCCTATCAACTGGACGGAAACTCTTAGGGATAAGTATAATGAGATGTCTAAAAGAGGTAAAATAAAGCCAATATACAGCGTTTGATTACATGCTTTGATACGGAGGGAAAATCACTATGAACGCAGCGATAGCCTATAACAACGGAACAGCCAATATTATTGATATATCATCTCGAAAAAATAGGCGTAAAGTAGCACATAGACAAGTTGTTGTTACCGATGTAGAAGCACCCACCAAACATTCTGCGGACGCATTTATGTACGAGAACGATATCAACGCTGTTATCCGTCAGTGTTTTGAAGAAAAAGCATACCATAAAGCAGCAATGTTTGTTTTCGGAATAAATACAGGCTATCGTTGTGGTGACATTCTTTCATTCAGAGTGAAAGATGTGACAGATGAGAAAGGAAACATTCTTGACATTAAGTATATCGCTGAACAGAAAACAGACAAAGCAAGACCTGTGTATTTTAATAAAGCAGTAAAGACTGTTCTCAAATACCTTATTGATCGTAAGGGATTAACTTCCGAAAATTATCTTTTTAGAGGTGATGGAAACCGTAGAGCATATTTCGATGAATTTATATATGATGAATACGGAGAAATTACAGATGTAATCACAACAGGGAATAAGTACGATGAAAAAGGAAGTGAGAGGGAAATAGCTCCTATGACTGTATCATCAATCGGCAGATGGCTTAAAACAATAACTCAAAAGCTTGGCATAATGGGGCATTATTCGTCTCATGCTATGCGGAAAACTTTTTGCGAGTTTATATCCCGAGGCTGGGAGGACGATAGAAATGCAGCAGTTGCTTCTATAGCCGTAGCTCACGCCGACCTTAATACAACATTAAAATATTATATGACAGTAAACCCTTTGAAGCTTCGTCAGAAATGGCTTGACCTCAACCTTGGATTGGAAGAATTTGAAAGATTATCTGGATATAAGATTTGAAAGGAATGATTTAAATGACCATTAAAGAATTTAGAGCATTATCTCGGAAAAGTGGAAAAATAAGAAAGATACCGGTATCAATGATAAGAATGATAGAGAAGGTTCATTATAATAGCGACCTCTCCCAGATACCTAGTCTTAACAAAGACAAAAATAAACTGTTGATAATATTACATGATAATAAGGACTGTACTTATAACCTTATCACGGGTTGGAAAGACTATACTATTGCAATCAGAGATGGCATAAAGACTATAAATGCTGTTTTGGTAGATTCTGTCACCAGAGATAAATTTTATGCTGAATTGTCGGATAGTACGGAATGGGTAACTCTTCCTGAAATAATAATTCCGTCCTCATTTAAGAAAAGTCCACCAAAAGAAGAAAAGTTACATAACACAATTATGAATATGAAAGAAGCATTGAGAACTAATACTATTTCAGAATATCTTGATACAAAGCCAATAACGATATCCAAAAATAACACACTTGTAGATGGATATACAAGATATTTGGCTCTCAAATTTATAAGATATCAGGGTAAATTTCCAGTAATAAGAAAGGATCGATAATGGTGTTACAGATAGGAAAATACAAGGTCAGTGATGACCTCAAGACAAAGCAGAAGGAAAATCCTATGCTTGCAAAAGATGTAGCAATGGCTCTTTATGCCCATATCACAGGAATGTGGTCTGAAAACGCAGCTGAACATTACGATGAAGTAAAAAACGGCGAGAGAGTAACAGCTATATTTCCCACCGTTTGCGGAAATATCGTTATTGACACTCTCGCAGATCGTACACAGACAACAATATCATTGGCTTAAAGCCTGATTGGAGGAATTTGAAATGAATATATATGATGAGATGCTCAACAAATATGCCCAGTTTATTGGTTATAATGGTAAAGTAAAGGCAGACGAAAAGTATCTTCGAAATGAAGTAGAAAAGCTGTCAAGTATTATGATAGCTGAGAATACACTCTCTGAAATTAAATCAAGAAATACAGAAAAATACGGAAGAACTATCTTCCTTGGCTATAATGAAAGTTGTGCTTATAAGACCGAGGGATTAACTCGAAGGGGAACAGATTTGGATTCGATGATAATGGAACAGTTTTATAAGTATAAGGAAGAGAAGCCTTGTATTTGTTTTGAAATTGATGTCAGGGGCAATACATACAGAGAAATAACTATTGATGAAATAGCAGATATCCTGCATCTGAGGTAATATTATGGATATCAGAAAATTTCTTGAACTGCTAACGGATAATGGTTTTACATTTCTCCGAAACGGTAACGGAAGTCATCAAATATGGATAAATGCCAATGGGAATGTTTTTTCGTTCCCTTATGGCAAGTCCGTATATAAGGGAATAGTGTGGCAATTCAAGCGAAAATTTTGTAAGTGATGTGAAAGGATTGATAAAAATGAATACAGAAGATATAAAAAATCAGTTGTCCCAATGTTTTAAAAACGGAAAAATTGAATTTCTCACATTTATAGATGGCAGTAAAGTCAAACGCATATACACAAATATAAAAGATATTGATACCGACACCAGCGAAGAAACTCATCTCAATATCACACCTCACAAAGAGAAGGTGGAATTTGAATTGATGAAAGGTAATAATATAGTATATATTATAGAAGATACATATGATAATATCCTTGGAATAGCCTTTACACAGTGGTTCAAGCCAATTTTAAGAAATATTGTCAAAGATAAATACGAACTGGAAGGGAAGATAAGATCCGATGAATTAACAGGAACAGATTATTGTCAGGTCAGAGAAGACGGAATATTGCTTTTTAACAATCTCTCTGAAATAATAGAATTTGCAATTTAGACATAAAATATAGTATAAATAAAAATATGTAAATGATAAAATATAGATAATAAAACGTAGAACAACGGATTTACTGCTAATCTGAATGAAAGGAGAAAATAAAAAATGATTGCTAATAGCTCAACTGATTTTAGACATTATGATAATAAGTATCATTCAACTGTGATGGAATATCACCGTGGCGATATTGTCTGGGTCGATTTTGGAAATACGGTCGGCTCAGAACAAGGTGATATCCGTCCAGCCGTAATAATACAAAATGAAGTAGGAAATAAACACTCACCATGCCTTATAGTGGCTATCATGACCAGTAAGGAGAAAAAGCCAATGGTAACGCACGTAAGTATAAATCCATCTGTAGAGACCGGATTAACAAAGCCTACTACTGTAATGACAGAACAGATAAGAACTATTGATAAGAGCCGAGTTCTGAGCTGGGCAGGAAAGCTTGGTGAAAGAATGATGACTTGTATTGATAGAGCCATCGCTGCAAGCTTTGGTCTGGAAAATAATTCTGCGTATTCTGTATAATTTATCTTGACAAATCAGAAAGAAGATGATAAAATTGATTTAGTGAATATAGAAAGGACGATTATATGGTACCATACTTTGAAGAATATTGTCAGCATATTATTGAAAAGAATCCCAGTTTTGGTAATTACGCACTGAGGATATCGTGTTTAAACAAAGTAGAGAAAAATATATTTGATATGTCAGCCGAGGAAATTGCTGATGCTGTAGAAGCTGATAAAAAGAAAATTACTACTTTAAATGCTTTATACGGCGTTTTGTGTGACTATTACAGATGGGTAAATAAGACTTATGATTTATCCATAAAGGATAGTTTTTACGAAATCAATAGACTTAAAAGTATAGTATCCGATATAAAAACCGAAAGCGGTAAAGATGAATACTTTACTACTTTTTCAGAATTGAAACAGGCTTTAACTCAGGCAGAAGAGGATTATCTTATTCTGCAAGAATCTGAATTATCCGAAAAAATGTATGAAAGTTTAGTTGTGCGACAAAAGAAATTCAATGTATTTAATGTATTTCTTTGGGAGCAACTTACAACAGATGATATGATTTCTATTACATTGTCTGATGCAAGGAATATAATCAGTACCAAACAGCTGACCGTCAACGGAAAGTCTATTGAACTTTCAGATGAGGAAATTCAGTTTATTGATGACCTGTATTCGGAAATATTAGAATTGCAAGCACAGGATGAGCAAAATAGCGTAAAAAGACAGTATAAAAGAAAAACAAAGAATTGGACATATGATAATTTATTTAATTCCGAAAAGAAATCAAGTTTCGTAAATTTAAAGTGGAACGCAATGGGGGCATTTATACAGGATGTGCGACTGGAAGCTCCCAATGTTAAAAAAGCAGGTATGTTCAATAAAATGTATCAGTATGAAAGAAAAAATGATTATGTCTTTTCTGGAGACATGAATAGTGCAGAAACATATGCTCGGACATTCAATACTTCAGTGACCAAAGCATATCGTATGGTGAGCGAATACAATAAGTTCAGACAGAGTATTGAGAATGCAGAAAATTAAGAGAAATATGGAAGTGAAAATCACTTCCAATACATAAAGCAAAGCAAATAATAAAATATTTGCAAAAGCGCTTGACAAGTGCAGGGTTATCGAGTATAATATATATGTAATCAAACAATAAGTAAATAATAAAATTGAGCTTTAAAATAAATATATTTGGGATTAGTATAATGAGAAGTACATCAGCCTTTGACACTGATAGTTTCGGGGCAGAGCCGAAATCCCAAACCAAATGTTAGTTTTGTGGTGGGAGGTGAAAATGTGTCCGATAGAAAAGAGATAACACAACTTTTATCTAAAGCATTAGAGCATTACATAAATCCTAAGAATGACCCTCGTATTTATTGGTCTAAAGGAGTTACATTTGACTACGGAACACTCAATCAAGTCAGAGTGGATTATATGCGATTTGTCCCCGTAAATAATACTATTTCGGGAATAGAAAAAGGTGATTTCTATTGTTATGAAATAAAATCATCTGTTGAAGATTTTCATTCTGAGAATGGGCATAACTTCATCGGCGATTATAATTACTATGTTATGCTCAATTCGGTTTATGAAAAAGTTAAAGATGAAATTCCTTGTAAAATTGGTGTTATGACACTCGATGATAATGAAGTAATGAAAATTATCAAAAAGGCTAAACGCTGTGATAGAGAACGTCCTGTTTCAGAAATGTTACTTATGATGTTTAGGTCTGCAAATAGAGATAGATATAAAAAACAAAGCAATGAAAAAGTCAATAATCTTACAAAATGTTATGATACTTATAATATAAAGATTCAAGAAGGAGACATACTATATGGAATGAGTAATTCTTCATATTGCGATATAAAAGGTGTTGTGACATATGAGAGCAGTGAGAAATGTTTTGTATTGCTTAATCGTGATGAATTATATTATCTTAATCCTAAAATGTGTAGGCATTTTGAAATAATGGGAAATAAAACAAACAATCCTGATATGATTGGTGATTTATTTGAATCATCAGATTATTAAATATTATTAATCAGCTCTAAGCTGTTTATATAGATTTCATCTTAATTCCGTCCGAAAGGACGTTTATATAGATATTTTTATTTTGTAAAAGGAGTGTTTGAAATGGTTAAGACAAAGCCAATTAAGGTATTTATTTCTCAAGTAATGAGAGATAAGACAGAGGAAGAAATTCTTACAGAAAGAAATCTTGCTATTGATAAGGTAAAGAAGATTTTCTCTAACAGAGAAGTTGAGATTATTGATAGTTATTTTGAGGACTATAACCCAACAGGCGGGAGTATTCCTTTAAAGTATCTTTCTAAGTCTGTTGAACTTCTTGCAGATGCTGACGTTGCTTATTTCTGCTTTGGTTGGGATACGGCAAGAGGTTGTAAGATAGAACACCAGTGTGCTGTTGAATATGGAATAAATAGAATTTATGGGTGATCTTAAAGAATTAACGAAAGACATTGTAAAAGTTATTGTATTTTCTATTTTATTTGTCTCTATTCTAATAGTATTAGGTATTATTGGTGGAACGATTGAAGCAAATCAGGCAAATCAGTCTGAAAAAGAATATAATAACGGCATTTGTTCTGAATGTGGCGGTCATTATAAATTTGTAAGTTCTTCTCACATTAATAATATTAGTATTAGTGATGAATATTATTACTCTTGTGAAGATTGTGGCTATACAATAATGACACACATATTTTATCGAGGAGGGAATTGAGTTGTGGGTTATAGGGCGAGAGACAGAACACGACTAAACCAAGATTTTATTGGATTTTAAAATTATGAGTAAATGTTAAAATAAGTGATAAAATAATTAAATTATACATATTGAAAGGATTTTGAATTTATGAGTATGAAGAAGTTTGAAAACACAATTACAATGGCTGGTATTCTTGTTAAGCATACACTTGAAGAAGCTACATACGGAACTAACAATGATATTGAGTGTATTCGTGGTGAAGTAATTATCAGAACAGCAGATGAAGGTGAACACTCGGTTAGATTCTTTGCTAATAAGTATAAGAAAGATGCGAATGGTAACTTTACATCGGAAGAAAATAAGATTTATAAGTCGCTCAGTACAGTTATGAACGAGTACAGAACTCTGGAAGAATATCCCGATGATCCTGATTATGTCGAGGTTACATCTGCTTCATTTGGTGTAATGGACTATGTGTCTAAGAATACAAACGAGCTTGTAACGATCAATACTATTTCTTCTAACTTCATCAACAGAATTACTAAGGAAAAGTATGAAGCATCTTCTCCCACAGCGACATTTGAGGTTGCCGGTGTAATAGCAAGTATTAAGGATGAAATTATCAAGGAAACTCCTACTGGAAATCTGATTGTTATTATGAATGTAATCAATCAGATTAAGAAGGGCAACGGTAAGGATGCTACATTTGACGTTAAGGATATGTTTCCTCTTAGACTGACTATTCCTGCCGATCTTGCAGACACTTTTAGAAGTATGTATTCTGAGGGTGTATTTACTAAGGTTTGTGGAGATGTAATTAATAGAACAGAAACCACAACAAAGACTGAAAAGGCAGCTTTCGGTAAGGATATTGTAAAGACATTCACAAATACAGTGAGAAAGAATGAAGTAACGAGTGGTGTAGCACCTGTAGATATTTATTCCGTTGGTCTTACCGATGAAATTTGTTCTCAGCTCATTTCAAGAAGAAATGCAACTATTGCAGAAGTAAAGAATGATAAGAAGAATAGTTCATCGTCAAACACAACAACTGAAAACACAGTGTCAGCTTCTACGTCTAATCCTTTTGCTTCAAAGAACCCTTTTGCTAAGTAATTGTATATAAATGACAGTCTATTTGAATTTGTAATTGTGATATTGAAAGGAAATAATAATATATGATTAACCTTATGACACTTGAAGAAAATAAGATTAGTACAGATTTTAGTGGTTATCCTGTTGTATTTATGGGTGAGACAGGAGACGGAAAGACAGATTCACTCAATCGTTTCCTCCGCTCTGTTGCTCCTGAAGGCAAAGTTCCTCTGTTTGTAATGTTTGAGGATAGATATAAAACTATTCAGAACATTATGGTTGTCAGAGTACATTCTATTCCTGATGTACTTGCTGTTGCCTCACAGCTCAAGAATCCAAAGACAAGAGAACGTTTCTCTTGTGTAGTTTTTGATACAGCAGATAAGTTTGAGGAAATGGCAAGCAGATATATAGCTTCAAACAAGGAAACTGAAATTATTGAAGATATTGGTTTTGCTCGTGGTAAGAAGTATCTTTCGTCTGTAATGGGCATTGTAGGCGAAATCAGAAATCTCGGACTTCCTGTCCATTTTGCAGTGCAGTCCTACAAGACAACTGATTTTAAGACAGGTGCAATTACATACAAGTGCAAGCTGAATGAGGCTACTAAGAATCAGATTTTCCACGATGCTTTCCTTGTTGGAATGGTTTCTATTGACCCAAAGGCAAAGGGTAATGTAAATGCAGACAGACTTATTACGTTTAAGAAGACCTCCGAATATATTGAACTCAAGGATACTTGGGGACTGCCTGACAAGATGTATGTGTCTGAAATTAAGGGCAATCTTGAAAAGCTGTTTAATGCCAAGTATGATAAGACTGAACTTGTAGATGCTCCTGCACTGGAAGAAATCAAGGACGAAGTTTCTTTTGATGAAGTAAAATCAAGAGGTATGGAACTTGGTTCAATTCTTGCCGAAAACGGTTATCTCAACGAAGCAATGAATGTACTCAAGACTACAATAGGTCAGAATGAGGACGGTTCTGCTAAGATGTTTGATGATATTCTTCCTACTCAGATCGACCTTGCACAAGTAGTAGTTATGAAGCTTGAAGAACTCAAGTCATCTAAGGGTATCTGATAATACAATTAAACAGCTAACAAAAGGGCGGTGGGTGGATAGCCTGCCGTCTGTTTTGTCTATTCAGGAAGTGATTATATAAGCAGACCTGCATACTGCAAATGTTGCAATAAAGAAATCCGAGGAGACGAAATATTCAAACACAATAACAAGTCATATTGCAAGCAATGTTATGAAATAATACACTCTGAAAGTGAAGATTATAAAATGCTTATATCTATGATTTGTGAGTATTTTGAATGTGATGAACCCACCGGAATGATAATGACACAGATAAAAAATTACAAAAAAGACTATGATTTAAGTTACGCTGCTATTGGATATACACTTTGGTATGTCAAAAACATTATCGGAGATAAATTCAATATAAAATATGGTATCTTTCAAGTCAAAAATGAATATAAAAACGCTGAAAAATATTTTAAGGAACAGCAGTTGAACAGTGAAAAGGCTTATAATTTCGAAGAAAAAGAACGGATAGTAAAATTAAAGCCTAAATCAAAGAAAAATAATTATCTTATAGATTTAGATAAATTTATAGAAGGGGAGTGACTACTGAGTTGGACGTTAAAGGTCTTGTTGATAAAAGAAATATATTCCTGCTTTTAGGTTGTTATTGCAATAATCCCAAAATGATATTTGATGAAAAGTATGAAACAAACGCTTATGATTATTCAGAAACGTTTCATAAAACAATTTGGGGAGCTATTGTTAATATCGCTAAAAAGGGAAATATACAAAAAATTTCACCTGTTGAAATAGAAAATGAAATTGCTCAGTTCCCAAGTGCAACTACTGTTTGGAAGAATAATGACGGTTGGAATTACATAGATAAGGCTATTGCAGAATCCGCAGATAAGCTTTTAAACGCTGGATTTTACAGAGATACAGTGCGTAAATATTCAATTATCAGAAATGCGGTTGAATCTTTAAAGTTGGACATATCATTTTTGTATGATGAAGAAGACGAGGTTAAGCTTGATAAATTCAATAGTATGACAAGTACAGACGTGCTTAATGAAATATGCTGTAAATTCAGCGATTTTAAAAATCTTTGGAAAAGTGCTTTTGGAGATAATTATTCTTTTCACGCAGGCGATGATATTAAAAATCGAATATCTGAATATAAAAATCAGACAAATACATATGGTTATCCCTTTCAAAGTGGTTATCTCACCACAGTATATCGTGGAATGAGAAGCAAAAAGATGATTATTCGCAGTTCTATCTCGGGTGGTGGTAAATCTCGTTCAAGTATGGCTGATGCTGTAAATATAGCTTGTGATAAGATTTATGACTGGCAAAAGAAAGAGTGGATAGCAACAGGTGAAAAAAGACCTGTGTTATTCATATCAACAGAGCTAACAAAGGAAGAAATTCAAGACTGTTTGCTTGCACATATCAGCGGAATTGAACAGGACAGACTTGAAGAATGGAAAGATATAACTCCCGAAGAAGAAAAAGTTCTTGATAAATCCGCTGAAATTGTAGAAGAATCACTGCTGTATGGAGAATATCAACCCGACTTTACCATTGATACTATCTGCGAAACCATAGAACAATACATAATAAATCAGAAAATAGAATATGTTTTCTTTGATTATATCAATGACAGTCCTTCTCTTTATGCTTATTACTTTGAAAAAACCAAAACACGACTTAGAACAGATCAGATTTTGTTCCTGTTTAGTGCAGCTTTAAAATCAGCTTGTAATAAGTACGATGTTTTCTTAGGAACATCTACTCAGCTAAATGATACATATAAAGATGATATAAATAAGGATTCGGGAGCATTGAAAGGTTCAAAGAGTATTATTGAAAAAGCTGACGGTGGTATGCTTGCATTACCTGTTACAACTAAAGACCTTAAAAAGCTTAAACCAATACTCGAAGCACGAGGAAACTTTAATCCTACTGTTCCCAATATGGCATATTGGATATTCAAAAATCGTGGAGGAAAGTGGAAAGCTATTGTTATCTGGACTAAAATCAATCTTGGTACAATGCGAGAGATGGATTGTTTTGTCACGGATTATAATTATGAGCTTATAGATGATATTGAAAAAACGATTATTGAATTTGAATTTGACGATGTTGGCAACGCCGAAATGTTTGATACAACGGTAGACGTTGATGCTGTGAAGGTCATTGATAACATTCTGAATCCAAATTAAGGCGGTGAATAAATGACTGCCGAAGAACTCAAATCAGCTTTAACTACTGAAAATATAAAGACTTTGATGAAAATTCTCGGTGGAACAGTATATACAGATAGTGATGATTATATGATATATGATACTATTTGCCATTGCGGTACAAGTCATAAACTTTATTACTACAAATCATCTAAATCTTTTTACTGTTATACCGAATGTGGAAGTCTTGATATTATTGAAATAGTGAAAAGACTGAAAAAATATAATCTTCCAGAAGCTATTACTTGGATTTCAAATCAGTGCCATATTGATGAAAGACGAGGCTTCGGAAACAGTTATATCTCTGATTGGTCTTTTATAAAGGATTACGATAAATCCAAATCAAAGCAAACGACCATCAAAGACCTTGATAGTTATGACAGTAAAATTCTAAATGTTTTTCAGAACAAATACTATCAAGGTTGGATTGATGAGGGCATTTCCATAGAAAGTATGCAGAAATACAACATTAAGTATTCTCCTTACTTACGTCAGATAATTATCCCTCATTATGATATAACAAATCGTTTAGTTGGAATACGAGGACGAATGATGACAGAGGAAGATGAAGAACGCTATGGAAAATATTCTCCCATTAAAGTAGGAGATATAATGTATAAGCATTGCCTTTCTTATAACTTTTACGGCATCAATCAAAACCTAAACACAATAAAAAACAAACATAAAGTTATGCTTGTAGAAGCTGAGAAATCAGTTCTGCAAGCAGACACAATGTTTGGAGAGAATAATTTTACGTTGGCTGTTTGCGGAAGTGCATTTCATTCTTATCAACGAGATATGTTGATTATGCTCGGAGTAAAAGAAGTGATAATTGCACTTGATAAACAGTATGAAACAGCCGATTCACAAGAAGCTATGGATTGGCAAAATCATATAATAAAGCAGTTTATAAAGCCTTTGTCTCCATATTTTGCGGTTTATGTACTTTGGGATACAGAAAATTTGTTTGGTTATAAGCAATCTCCTACCGATAAAGGTAAAGAAACGCTGTTAAAGCTTATGAAAAATAAAATTTATGTTCCGTCTTATGATTAAACGAGGTGAATTAAGTGACTTTTGAATATCAAACACGAGGAAGTATTGGAATAGGTAATCCGGTTACAAAAATCCTTGAAAATCGGGGAATAAAAAATGTTCCTATGTTTTTAAATCCTACAAAATCCTGTTTAGAGGATAATCACCTGTTAGATAATATTGATTTAGCAGTTGATATTTTTCTTAAACATATGAATAATAACAGTAAAGTTGTAGTATTGCAGGATTGTGACTGTGACGGTGTGACTTCCGCAGCTTTAATGATACAGTATATAAATGATAATTTTCCGTCAATTTCAGTGGATTACATTATACACGACAATAAAGAACACGGTCTTGATAATAAATCTATGCTTGAGATTAAACCGAAAAAGCCTGATTTGCTTATTATTCCAGATGCAGGAAGTAATGATTTGAGACAGTTGAAAACATTAAAATCTGCCGGTATTGATGTCATTGTTCTCGATCATCACGATGAATCGGAAAAGGTTACACGATTAAAGTCTATATATAGGCTTGAAAATCTTAATGATTTCGCAGTGATAGTAAATAATCAGATGTCATCAAAAGTAAATGACAAGTCAATGACAGGCGTAGGAATAGTCTATAAGTTTTGTTCTGTTGTTGATGAAAGACTAAAACGTAATACAGTTAATAAATATCTTGACTTGGTAGCCCTCGGAATGATAGCTGATTCGTGTGATTTAACACAGTTGCAGACAAGATATTTAGTTCTCGAAGGTATTAAACAGATACAGAACGAGACAAATCATAATAAATTCATTTCGGAATTAGTCAAGTCTCAGGCTTATTCATTACATAGTAAAGCAACCATTTTAGGTATAAGCTTTTATATTGCACCTCTTGTAAATGCTCTAATCCGACTTGGTACAAAAGACGGCAAAGAAATAATGCTTAAAGCATTTCTCAATTCATCGGAAAAAGCGATTGTTAAAATTCGTAGCAAAGGTGAAATTGAGGTTTCAATTCAGGAACAAGCAAGAAGATTATGCGAAAGTTATAAACGCAAACAGCAGAAAATGACAGGTGATTATACAGAAGTCCTTAAAGAGCAAATAAATGAATTTGGATTGAACGAATATCCTGTAATCTGTTGTGAAGCCGATAAGTCATTTGAAAAAACATTTACAGGTCTGATTGCAAACAAACTCACGTCTATGTATAATAAGCCTTGTCTGCTTCTGAGAGATTGTAATGATATTCTTATGGGAAGTGCAAGGGGATTCGATAAATCTCATATTAAAGACATTAAGGATTTCTGCTTGCAGACAAAATTGTTTGATTTGGCAGAGGGACATCCTAACGCTTGCGGTGTAACTATTAAAAAGGATAATATTTCAAAGTTTTACGATTATCTTTCTCAGCAAAATTTTGATAATACCTTAAATTATACCGTGGATGCAGTTTTTGATGAAAAATCACTCACCGCAGAGGTAATTCAGTCAATTTTTGCACTTTCTGACGTTTGGGGAACAAATATTGAAGAACCTCTATTTTTACTAAAACTGAAATGCCCTATTGATGGGGGTTTCACGGTGCTTGGAAATGAAAAAAACACAATAAAATTGACATTTCATAATATTGAGATTATTAAGTTTCGTTCCTCTGAAAATGAGTACAATGAGATAAAAAATCTTGGTAAAATGGTTGAATTTACAATAGTGGGTAAGTTTTCAGTGAATGAATATAATGGAAAGAAAATTCCACAGGTCATAGTAGAAAACTGGATGTATAAACCTTGTGACGAAAAGCCTAAATTCAGATTTTAAGGAAGTGATAAAGTGGATTACAATATCTTTGGCTACGATTTTGAGGTTTTTAAGTACGATTGGCTTGTTGTATTTGTTAATAAGAATACATCTGAACGAACAGTAATCGTTAATGACAGACAAGCTTTAAAGGATTTTTATAATACAAATAAAGACGCTATTTTTGTAGGATATAATTCAAGAAATTACGACCAGTTCGTTTTTAAAGGCATCTTGTGTAATATGAATCCAGCAATTATCAATGAAGAATTGATTGTTAAAGGGAAATCGGGCTATCAGATTGTGAAAAAAGCAAAGGACATTCCTTTTAATAATTATGATGTTTCGGATATTCAGCATAGCTTAAAGCAGCTTGAAGCTTTTATGGGTCACGATATTAAAGAGTCGGAAGTTGATTTCACAATAGATAGACCTCTGACACAAGCCGAAATCGAAGAAACAATTAAGTATTGTACTCACGATGTAACGGAGTGTTTGGCTGTTCTCGATTATAAAATCGGTGATTTCGATGCTCAATTTAGTCTAATAGAAGCATTTGATTTACCTTTTGAGATGTTTAATAAGACTAAAGCACAGCTTTCAGCTCATATCCTCGGTGCAGTAAAACAGCACACAATGGACGATGAATTTGAATTTACAATTCCTCCAACTTTAAAATTGGGCGAAAAGTATCAGTTTGTAGTCGATTGGTTTAAAAATCCTGTGAATAAAGCTTATAAGACTGCTACTTATTCATATGAAAATCAGCACAAACGTGAATTAGATTGTATGATAGCAGGTGTTCCCCATATTTTTGCTTATGGTGGAGTACACGGTGCTATCCCTAACTATCACGCAAAAGGAATAATATTGTGCCTGGATGTTGCCAGCCTTTATCCGTCAATTATGATTGAATATGGTTATCTCAGCCGTAAACTCAAGAATCCTCAAAAGTACAAAGAGATTCGAGACGAAAGACTTAGACTTAAAAAGTTAAAGGATAAACGTCAGCAACCTATGAAAATCGTACTTAATTCCACATATGGAATACTCAAAGATAAAAATAATCCACTTTATGATCCTCTTATGAGCAATAACGTTTGTGTTACAGGTCAACTTTTGCTTCTTGATTTGATCGAAAAGGTAGAGCCGTATTGTCAGTTGATTCAAAGTAATACAGATGGTATCTATATGCTTGTTAAAGATATGGAGACAGTAAAAATAATTGAAGATATTGCTCACGAATGGGAGACAAGAACAAGGCTTTCCCTCGAATTTGATATTTACAATGAGATTTATCAAAAAGATGTAAATAACTATATCATCATCTCTGAAGACGGACATTATAAATCAAAAGGAGCTTATCTTAAAAAACTAAGTCCTATTGATAATGATTTGCCTATAATCAATACTGCTTTGATTGAATATTTTGTACATCAAACTCCTATTGCAGATACAATAAACAAATCGAATATGTTGATTGATTTTCAAAAGGTTGTCAAGCTTACAAGTCTTTATAAGGGCGTTGTTTATGGTGAAGGCGTTACAGAAACAATAGAGGGTAAATCAAAAGTTGTTGTCAAAAACGGAGAACATCTCAGAGAAAAAGTGCATAGAGTATTTGCCTCAACTGATCCTCATGCAAAAGCACTGTATAAAACTAAAACAGAAAAGGGTGAACAGGTTTATGAAAAGATAGCTTATACTCCTGACCATTGCTTTATCAATAATGATAATATCTTAGATGCTTCTGTTCCTAAAGAACTTGACCGTCAGTATTATATTGATATGGCAACAGATAGATTAAATCAGTTTCTTGAAGTTGCTGAAGAAAAGCACGATGTAATTCCGGAAATTTTGTATGATAATATGCTCAAAACAAATAATTTTTATGAATTTCTGGAATTATGTACACAGACCTTGCCTATTAAAATCAGCAATAAGATATTTACTAATTACATAATTGCCGATTGCTGTTCTAAATACGGTAAAACAAAGCATTTACTTGATTTTATCAAATGGTTTGACTTGTTGTATGGAAAGGACAAATTAACAGTAAAACAGGCAGAAACTAAATTTGATAATATTAAATCTATAATTGACAAATATTCAGAACTAAGTGCAACAGGTAAAACTTTCATTATAGACAGCAAGAAAATCTTAATTGAACTATTTGATAATATTCCAGATGAAGATTTGTATTTGCCTGAAATATTGGAGATGCAGATAAAATTATTTGAAAATTTAAGATATGTAAATTCAGAACTGAATGAAAATTATTATTATGTTCTCAATACCAGAAATGAAATAAAGCCCAATTTAATAATTTATCAGCTTAGTACGGGTAATATTCTTAATGTTAAAGTTGATAAACAGATGTTTGATATTCTCTTTATACAAGATGGTGACATCATTCAAGTCAATAAATCTGAGTATAGATATGGAGTTAAAATCATCGGTAAAGACGAAGACGGAGTAAACATCACCGATACAGACTATAATAAGCAGTATTTATACTTGCTTGGATATGATATTCTGTACAGAGATTACTCAAAGTCCAATAAATCATTAGTGGAGGAATAATATAATGTTTGAAGATGACGAGTCGATCATAAAATGCGAAATAAAATTAAGCAGAATATTTTATCCTAAGAATGTGAAATCTGTAGAAACAGGTGAATATGCAATATTTGCAGGCACAGTAGTTTTTCCTATTGAGAACTGTTGCTTAGATGATATTATCAAATTCAAGGGTAATGTTCCTGTTCTTGAATATGGAACATCATATAAGGTAACAGCTGCTCTTGCCGATCATCACGAAATTTATGGTGATACTTATGAAATTCTCTATATGAGTAAGAAAATAAATATCTCAAATAAAGAAAGTCAAAAGGAATTATTAAGTACAATTTTACCTGAAAAGACAGTAGAAAATTTGTTTAATACCTATGATGACATTGTTTCATTGCTTGAAAAGAGAAATACAGAAGCACTGTGTAAAGTTAAAGGCATTACGGAATCCAATGTTGATAGACTGTACAGAGCTTATGACGATACAAAAGATTATAGTCAAATTTTTGTAGAACTTAGTAGGTCTGGACTGTCAGGAAATCTCATTAAGAAAATAACTGATTATTATAAATCTCCCGAAAAGGCATTAGACGTAATCAGAAAAACACCATATGAACTTGTAACAGTTGATGGTATTGGTTTTAAAAAAGCAGATGAAATTGCTCTTAAAATGGGAGTAGATAAATTTGATTGTCAGAGAATTAAGGGATATTTAATTCACGTTTTGCTTGAACAAGCGGAATTAGGCAGAAGTTATCTTCATTATTCAGAGCTTATGAAAATGTTATATGATACCTTGGGTTTTGTACCTGAAGAAATTGTCAATAAGACAGCTCAGATAATGATAGATGATGGTAAAATACATATATCTGAAAATGGTGAAAACATAGGTCTTACAAGATATTATAATCTTGAAAAAGATATTTGCAATGAAATTGTAAGACTTATGATTGGTTCATCTAAAGACAATGTTGATACCGATAAAAATTCCGTTCCTAAGTATATTCCCAGAGATTTTAATATCTTTAATCCTGAAAATGTAATAGCGAAAGTTGAAGATGACCAAGGCTTTGAATTTACAGATGAACAGAAAAGTGCGATATATACTTGCTTAAACAACAGGGTTATTGCTATTACAGGTGGTGCAGGTTGTGTAGATTGTGATACAGAATATTTTAATGGTCGAGAATGGAAAAAGATTAGTGATTTTACAGATGGAGATAGGGTACTCCAATATAATGCGGATGGTACGGCAACTTTAATTTATCCATTGGCTTATATAAAGCAAAAAGCTGAATATTTGTGGCATTTTGAAACAAAGTATGGATTAGATCAATGCTTATCTGACAATCATAATTGTTATTATATAACATCAAAAGGAAATTTATATCATAAGACATTTAAAGAAGTTCGTGAAAATCAAGAAACTACAGGATTTAAGGGCAGATTCATTACAGCATTTGATTATGCTGGTACAGGAATACCATTGACAGATGATGAAATTAGAATCATGGTTGCTACTTTTGCAGATGGTAGTTTTTATTATAGTAATGGAGATTATAAAAACATCTCTGAAAATATATATAATAAGGCAAGGTTTCATTTGAAAAAAAGTAGAAAAAAAGCAAGGTTGTTAGATTTAATTGAAAAATTAGGATATAAATATGATATTTCTGAAAGTTCTGTAAAAGGTTATCACGATATATACGTTAAAGTTCCTTTTAGATGCAAACACTTCCCACTCGATTGGTATAATTGTAATAAAGAACAATTAAAAATTATCGCCGATGAAATTGTATATTGGGATTCTTACTTAAAAGTAAAAAATAGATTTACAACTGTAAATAAGCAAGATGCAGATTTTGTACAATTTGTATTTACATCATTAGGATATAGAGCTACTATAGCTTGTCATGATCGTGTTGGAGAAAATTATTTAACTGCCGATAAAATATACACAAGAAAATCAATAGAATATACAGTTAATTGGAGCAAACAAAATTTAATAGGTATGTGTGCTGATAAACGTGATGATCACACAAATACACCAATTACAAAATATAAAACATTGGATGGATTTGAATATTGCTTTACAGTTCCTTCACATATGTTAGTTTTGCGTAGAAATAATAAAATATTTATTACTGGAAACTGTGGTAAAACAAGCACTGCTAATGGAATTTGTAAAATTTTTAAAACCCACTCTATTATTGCGGTAGCACTTTCTGGCAAAGCAGCTTTGAGAATAACAGAAGCAATAGGACTTCCGGCAAGTACAATACATAAAGCGTTAGGGTGGTTCAAGGGACATTTTATTCATTGTAAGGAAAATCCTCTTGAAGCTGATATTGTCCTTATAGACGAAGCAACTATGATAAATGGCTCATTATTTAGAGATTTGCTTGAAGCCATTCCAACAGGGGCGAAAGTAATAATAATGGGTGATGTACAGCAGTTGACACCAATAGGAAGTTGTCAGGTGTTTGCTGATATGTTAAACAGTGGTGTAGTTCCAACAGTGAGACTGACTAAACTTCATAGACAAGCTTTGAATAGTGGTATCATTCCTACATCTATTAAGGTAACAAACCAAGAACAGTTGTTTTCAAATACATATCAGGGTTCAGAAATCATTGGTGAATTGCAAGATATGGAGTTAAATATTACTACTGAAAAATGTAATTTATCTGATTATGTAGTTGAAAAGTTTAAGCAAGAATATGAAAAATTCAAAGATATAAATGAAGTTCAGGTTGTATCAGCTATGAAAACAAGAGGCGATCTGAGTTGTTATAACTTAAATACCAAAATTCAAGAAGTATATAATCCCATTTCAGAGGACGATATTTTCATTGAAATTAAGCTTTCCGAAAAGAAGAGTAAGACAACAGACACATCTTCTGTCAAGAAATACAGGATTAAGGTTGGTGATAAAGTAATCAATACTAAGAATAACTACACCTGTACTGATTTAGATGGTAATGTTTGCCCTGTATTCAACGGTAATATAGGTACAGTCACCAATGTAACACAAAACGGTATTACTATTGATTTCATCGGTATTGGAGAAGTGTGGTTTGGTAGAGACAAATTCAAAAATCTTGAATTAGGATATTGTATTACAACTCATAAATCACAAGGCTCGGGTTTTAAATCGACTATAATAGCTTTAGATGGCAGTAGTTATATAATGAATAATGCAGAATTGCTTTATACAGCTATCACAAGAGCAAAGAAATATTGTATTCTTGTGGCAACAAATTCTGCTGTTAGAAGTGCTATAAGTCATAAGGAAGTTAATAACAAACAAACATATCTCAAGGATATGCTTATTAATAACGAATACCTGAAAGGAGATTCTACAAATGAATGAAATGACTAACGTATTCAAAATATTCAATCAGCTCCAGTCAACAAGTAAAAAGACTGAAAAGATTGAAATTCTGAAAGCTAATGAAAGAAACATTTTGTTTACTGATACATTAAAATGGCTTTTAAATCCGTTTGTGATAACAGGAATCAGCACCAAAAAGCTTAATAAATCAGTTAAGTATGATACAACTCCAATTCAGACTTGGCGAGATATGATGATGTATCTTGATGCAAACAATACAGGCAGAGATGCAGATATAGCAATCGCACAAGGTTTTATTAGTCTACAGCCTGAAGAGTATAAGGAATATTACAGACAGCTTGTAACGAAGTCTCTGAAGCTTGGTATAGATGCTAAGATCGTAAATAGTGTATATGGTAAAGGATTTATTCCTGTATTTGATGTGCAACTTGGTACTCCTATTGATAAGGTCAAATTCAAAGGTAATGAATATATTTACATAAGTCAGAAGATGAATGGAACAAGATGTGTCTATTATAATGGTAGGTTATATAGTCGTTCAGGTAAAGAATTTACAGGTCTTGACCATATAATTGCCGATATTCAGAAGTTCAATCTTCCTGACCTTGTATTTGACGGTGAACTTATTCGTAAGAATACAGACGGCAAATCAGACAGCGAAAATTTTCAGATAGGTACAGGAATTGCAAATAGTAAAGATGCAGATAAGTCTTGCCTTGAATATGTAATTTTTGACTACCTTCCTAAAAATGAATTTATGGCTGGTGAGAGCCTATCAAAGTATGGAGAACGCAAAAAGTACCTCGTTGATATAATTGCAAAAAAGATAAAGGACAATGATATTAAAAATCTCAGAATCGTTCCAATGTGGTACGAGGGCACAGACCATTTGCAGATACAGAAATGGCTTAAATATGCCGAAAACACAGATAAGGAAGGTTGTATGGTTCAGTTTGATACTACATATAAATGTAAGAGAACCAAGGAACTCATTAAGGTCAAGTGTTTCTATGATTGTGACCTAAAGTGTATTGATATTGAGCAAGGCACAGGTAAGAATGTAAATACTCTTGGTTCAATTCTCTGCGAGTATAAAAACAACATTGTAAAAGTTGGTTCTGGTTTTACCGATGAACAAAGAAATCATTATTGGAATAATCCTGATGAAATTATCGGTAAGATAGTCACGGTTAAGTATAAGGAAGAAACTAAGAACAAGGACGGTAGTTATTCTTTACAGTTTCCAGTATTTCAAACAGTAAGATTTGATAAGACAGAGCCAAATGTATAATTATAAGTAAATAATAAAAATTAGCAAAATAATTTGAAAAACCACTTGACATTTCTATTATATATGGTATAATAAGTATGTAATCAAATTATAAGTAAATAATAATATGGTTACGCAAAATATAATAATTAAAGGAGAATATAAGAATGACTTACAAAGACCTTAATAATGTTGTAAAAGCAGTAATGGTAAAGAGGGATGATGCAACAATACCTCTCATATTTGGAGCAATGTCTGATTTACCTAATTTTATGATTAAAGACTCTAATATAGATGATGTGCGTTGCAAGGTTGTAGACTATCACGCAGAACAGTTTACTAAGTACAACACTACATACATAAGAACGGTGCTTACTTTCGCAGACGGCTCTAAGGAATCGGTAGAGTGTCCTGCTGATAAGGCAGATACTTATTATGGCTTCACAACTTGTTATGCAAAGCATATAGCAAAGAAATTTCTCGGCAAGAATATTTCGGACATAGCTGATTACTGGCTTATCACTAAGCCTAAGAGAGAAGCTGAAGCTCGTGCAAAGGCTGATGCTCAGAGAGCAGAAGAACAGAGACTTGCAGAACGTGATAAGAAAAGACGTGAAAAGTATAGAATCCGTATGGAAGCAATCAGACGTAAGGAAGCTTACGAGGCATCTAAACTTGCTGAAGAAAAGTATGGAGTGCCAGCTGATTGGTCTGAAAAGTAATATCTAAGGAGATATTAAAATGAGAGTAATGGCGTTTGCAATAATAGTAAATGCGATAATCTTTGTTGCGAATATGACCTATATGGATTGTATCAGCAAAGAAGTATATAAAAATCTCAAAAGATTTGCTAAGTTTAAGTGTTTGACCAAAGAATTTGAGGAATATGACACTTTAAATAGTAAATATTGTGGTGGATTTTTTACTTATCTTATGTTTGCTGTTCCTGTTATAAATGTTATTACTCTCTTTATATCCTGTTTCGACTATGATAACATGGTTTCAGAAATTCAAGAAACAGCCAATGATAAGTTTATGAACTGGGTTGAAAGCAGAAAGGGTGAGATAAATGCCAAATAAAGATTCAAATAATAATTCTAACTTTACATTTGGTGAACGTCTTGTATTTTTATTGTTTTTTGGAATACTTACGCTTATGCTAATATCTATTATTTTGAAGCTCTGTGATATTATTCATTGGGATTGGGAATACATACTTGCTCCGATCTGGCTTCCAATAATTTCGTTTGCGCTAATTATTATTGCTTCTGAATAATTGTTAGTGTGATTTTATTTTATTTAATACAATAAAGATTGATTTTATAAAGGAGATGTTAAAATGATACATAAGAAATTTATGGATATTCAAAGAATTAAGCCTGAATACGCTGATGGTTTTAACGTTGGTGATTACATAGTTATTCAAGAAAAGATTGACGGTGCAAACGCAGCAATCAGATATGATGCTGAAACTGATACAATAGTCGCTCAGTCAAGAAAGAATATTCTCGGCATCGGTAATAATCTTAGAGGATTTTATGAGTGGTCACAGACACTTGATAAAGAGATTGTAAAATCTGTTCTCGGTGACAATCTTATATTGTTTATGGAATGGCTTGTGCCACACACTCTGTCTTATCCAGAAGAACGTTATAATCACGCTTATTGTTATTACGTGTATGATGCTAATACAGAAAAGTATCTTCCTCAGAGTACAGTTCAGGTTATTGTAAACAAGCTTAATCTTACTTATGTTCCTACATTTTATGAGGGTAAATTTATTTCTTGGGAACATTGTATGAGCTTTGTAGGTAAGACCGAACTTGGTGGCGAACACGGCGAAGGGATAGTAATTAAAAATCAGACAATGCTTAATAATCCTAATACTCGTCAGCCATTTTATATCAAGATTGTAGCTGAAAAGTTTCAGGAAGCACATACTCATAAAGAAGCAAAGGTTGTTAACCCTGCAATGATGAAAAAGAGAGAAGAAATCCAGAAACTTGCTGAAACTATTGTTACAGAAGCAAGAGTAAGGAAACTTCTCAATAAGTTTGTTGACGAAGATATTCTCCCTGAGAATTGGTCTTTAGAGGAAATGCCTATTATTACAAAGAACTTGACTAAGGCTGTTTACGAGGATTGTGTTAAGGAAGAATCTGAAACAGTAAAGCAGATTGATAATTTCGGCAAGGTTGCTAATGGCATTGCTATGAAATTAGCAAGAAATATTGCAAGTGAAAGATAATATTTATATCATAAAAGTGAAATTTCGTGATAAGTTTTAGTCTAAAATAATTCCATTTTAGACTAAAGATAGAATTATTGAACTATTATGAAACAGATTTTTTATTGTGCTTTTGAAAGGAGTTTCTTATGAAGATTAAAGAAAAATATCATCGTATTTTAACAGCAAAGGCTCAATGGCAGGAAACAATAAATGCTACAGACTATATTCCAGCATATGTTTGCACCAAAGACATTGAAAAATATTTATTCGATAAATATGCTGATTGGGAAATAGGTGAAGAATTTCATTGTTGCTACAGTTGGGAACAGTGCTGTTGGGTTGACCCTTATGCAGAAGGTATCTGGGATATGACTGAAAATGATGTGATTGAAATGTTAAAGAGAATTTTAAAAGAAAACAGAAAGTTAAGTTCAAGAATGCCTATCTTTTATTATTGTGAACATGACAATACCATTGACATTTTAATAACGCATAGGCATCTTAATAATAAATGCTGTGTTGATTATAAGATTATCGGACGAATAATAAAGGAGTAATCAATAATAAAGGAGTAATCAAATGGATTATTATTATGATAGATTAATAGAACTTGAAGCAGACGGCATAGATTTTATATCTATTGGTGATAAAATTGACCATACGCCATTCCCTACGGTTTTAAAAACAATAACTAAGCAAGAATTTGAAAATAATTCAGAAATTTATATTCTTAAAACAGCATATCGGTTTTGGAAATTAGTTGATGGTAAAAAGGTATATGTTAAATGAACAAAAAATTTTATATATCAGACTTGCATTTTGGTCATCAAAAATGTATTGACTTTGATAAAAGACCATTCAAGTCACTCAATGATATGAACGAAACAATGATACAAAATTGGAACAGTGTTGTTTCAAAAGGTGATTTGGTTTATGTTCTTGGTGATATGTTCTGGGATAATAGACTAATTTCTGAAATAATGCCAAGACTCAAAGGTACAAAATTTCTTATAAAAGGTAATCACGATAGAATTTCTACAGAGTATAACAAATATTTTGAGTGGATTAAAGATTATGATGTAATCAAAGATAACGGTGAACACCTTGTTCTTTGTCATTATCCTATTGCTCATTGGATAAATGCCGATTATGGATATATTCATCTGTATGGTCATATTCACGCAGGACGTGATACAAGACCTTTTCAGGAATATGCAAAAATAATGAAGAGTAAAGGATTTAGTTATGAGTGTTATAATGTAGGTTGTATGCTTCATAATTATACACCTGTTACTTTGGAACAGTTAAGAAAGAAAGATAAAAATGAATAACACACCAGAAATTCTTAATGCACAGATTAAAAATGTATCAATTTATTACGAAGACCACGGTATTCTTACGTTTGGTATCGAAATTGATATTTCCGATGGAACAGCTTGCGTTATAGGTGGATATGTTTTAGATGAATATAATAATAATACAAAGAAACGTCAGTGTTGTCCTTATAGTATGGATTTAATTGCACAAATTATGAAAGTTGTTGGTGTAGGTAAGTGGGAAGATTGCAAAGGTAAGTACATAAGAGTGGTTTCAAATGGTTTGGGTAGGTCAATTACAAAGATAGGCAATCTTATGAAAGATGAATGGCTGGATATACCAGAGTTTTTCAAGGAATATGGAATAGAATAATGTGATAAAAATTGCTTTTATAGTGTTTAAGTAAATAATAAGATAGGAGTGATAAAACTGAATATATTAAGTCTTTTTGACGGTATGGCTTGTGGAGTGCTTGCTATGCAAAAAGCAGGCGTAAAAGTAGATACATATACAGCTTATGAAATTGATAAGTATGCAATTCAGACAGCAACACATAATTTTCCTATGATTAAGGAATGCGGAGACGTGTTTTCGGCAGATTTTACACAGTATAAAGATATTGATTATATCATAGGGGGTTCGCCATGCACATACTGGAGCATCGCTCAGAAAAATAATCGTGAAACCGAAGCAAGCGGTTTAGGTTGGGAACTCTTTTCACAATACGTCAGAGCTTTAAATGACGTTAAACCTAAGTTCTTCATTTACGAAAACAATAAGTCGATGAGTAGTGCTATACGAGAAAGTATTACAAAAACATTTGGATTTGAGCCTATTTGCATCAATTCAGCACTTGTATCGGCTCAGAATAGAAATCGTCTTTATTGGGTAGGTAAAAGAAATGATGACGGTACATATAGCAAGGTCGATATTAAACAGCCAGAGGATTATGGTATTTTTCTTAAAGATATTCTTGATAATGGGTGTGATCTGACAGTTAACGATAAATCTTGGACATTGACCGCTTCTTACAATGGAGCTGTTCCTTGGAATATGATCGAACGTTGCCAAAGAAATATGGTGGCAGAACCCGTCACAGACGCTATTCGTGTCGGTTCACTACCAAGACCTAACGGAGAACTTTCAACATCACAAGCTATGAGAATTTACAGTACGGAAGGTAAATCTGTAAATCTTGTATCTGGTGGTGGAGGAATGGGTGGCAAAACTGGTTTGTACGCTGTTCCTGTAGAATTTAAAGACAACATTCCTACCAAAGCAGTCAGTTATGCAGACGACAAGACTTATACTGTATATGAAGTTAAGAATGGGCTTATTGCAATAAAGGGTAAAGAATATCCTATTAAGCTGAATGACGGCTATTACATAATTCGTAAGCTGACAGTTTCCGAATGCAAGAGATTACAGACCGTGCCTGAATGGTATGAGTTCCCTGTAAGTGACACACAAGCATATAAGATGCTCGGGAATGGGTGGACTGTCGATGTGATTGCACATTTGATTAAAGCAACATTAAATACATAAAAACGACTACTATATATAGTAATACAATAAAAATTTCATTTCATTTTGTGATAAAAAGGAGAAAATAAAAAGTGAGGTTAATTGATGGAGATGCCTTGAGAGATAAATCTTTTATGACTGGAGAACATCCAACCGTTAATAATCCGTATCGTGATTTAGATGAAGTCGTATCAGTTGACGATATTGATAATGCTCCAACAATAGACGTTGCACCAGTGAAGCACGGGCATTGGATACAGGTTGACAAGAACAAGTGCGAATGTAGTAATTGCGGTATTATTGTACTAATTGCGGTATATCCGCATGGTGACAAAAATTATTGCCCCAACTGCGGGGCGAGAATGGACGGAGGTGATACATAATGACTTGGAATGTATATTGTTATGATCTTAATTCAAATAAAATAATGACTTATAATATCTTTCGTCACGGTAGGTTCAGAGAAGATGTTACTAATGATTTGAAAGAATGTAACAATAAAGATGAGTTTGCCAAAAGACTCAAATCGAATTTGCACTATTATTTTTGGTCGAAATGTGAATGGGAGATACTCATTAAAGGTTGGCTTAGTAATTGGCTTAGTAATGAGAGCGGAGAACTTAAAGCTGATGTCTATGACCAAGTGATGTTAAATTGGGATATATTCCTTAATTATGTGTGGAGTTTCAAATGAAAACGATGATTAACTAAATCACAGTTTTATTGTAAAGTTGAAAATTATATTAAGATTTTGGAATCATTTCAAAAATTTCAAGAGCAGTTTTGGCGATAGTAAGTAAAGCAATTAAAAAGGCTGTCACTATACCAGCACCAGTGAAAAAACACTTAAACATAGTGATAATGCTACCATTGTGATTTTTGGCAGCATTTGTTTTAATTGTATTGACAATCATAGAAATTACTTTAAATAAAGGAGAAAACGTTATGTAGAAGAAGATAACTAATAGTATAGATGTCACGATGGAAAGCCAAATAGTGATTTCTTCGTTTGATAAATCAGCAAGCCAATAAATTGTTGCGAGCGCAGTAATAAAGGTATAACCCATATAAGATAAAAAATTTGCTATTCCGTCCATAATTTTGGTTTTGTCAGCGTATGGAAAACAAAATATCGCAGATATCATACAAATAGACGTAATAATGGTTATAGCAAATGAATCTACTTTTGTCAATATTTCTATTATCCCAAAAAACATTCCTACTATAAAGAGAGATAAACTTAATCGAAACATATCGCTCTTATTTTTAGGTATGTAAGATTTTAGTTTGCTTTTAATTTTTTTAATATCTTTTTCTGCTTCGGTTGACATTACAATCTTCCTTTCATTTGTCAATGATTTAATTATAACACAGATATTGGAAAATGTATATTAAAATACAATTAAAATTTAAATTAAAGTGTCCTAACGGAAACTGGAAAGGAGATAACACATAAATGATAATCAGAGAAGAACAGCGAGACTTATTTACAGTTCCAACGGATTACATTCTTGTTCACTGCATCAGCGCAGATCTTGCAATGGGTGCAGGAATAGCTAAGGAGTTTGCAAGACGAGAAGTTAAAGCGGAACTTCAAAAAGAGTATCAAGATGTAGAAGTAGGGGATTGCTTGGTATCTAACGCAACAGATTGGGGCGTTGAATTTAATCTTGTTACAAAAGAAAAATATTGGCAAAAGCCTACCTATAAAACGATGAGGATGGCTCTTGAAAATACCGAATATTTGTGTGAGGAAATCATGCGTCATGGTGAAACTGTAAAACTCGCAATGCCAAGAATCGGTTGTGGATTAGACCGCTTACAATGGGATAAAGTGAAGGCAATCATCGAAGAAGTATTTGCCGATACCGATGTTGAAATACTGGTCTGCGTGAAGTAAAGGAATAAAACAAAAATTTTATTTGATAAAGGAGATGTTAAAATTTGAGCAACAATAAAGACTGGACAGGCAATTCAAAAGCTGTGTTTTCAACGTTATCTGCGAGTAATCATTCAGATACAGATCGTCAAAACGAAGATTACTATGCAACACCACCTTTTGCAGTTGTAAAGCTCTTAGAAAAGGAAAAGTTTAATCATTACATATGGGAATGTGCAGCTGGCGAATTACATATTTCAAATACTCTTGAAGAGAACGGTTATAAAGTAAGAAGTACAGATATTATTGATAGAACTACTGGTAAAATAGAAACTCTTGACTTTCTTAGTGCTTCAGCAGATAAGATGTCACCTGATATAATTACAAATCCACCCTATAAATATGCAACTGAATTTGTAGAACACGCACTTGATATTTCAATGGATTCTGTGAAAGTAGCTATGTTTCTCAAAATACAATTTCTTGAAAGTCAAAAACGCAGAGAATTGTTTGAGAAATATCCTCCAAAGAAAATTTATGTTTTTACAAATAGAGTTAATTGTGGTAAGAACGGTGTGTTTGGTAAGGAATCGTCGGCTGTTTGTTATTGTTGGTTTATATGGGAGAAAGGTTTTGCTGGCAAACCTACAGTTGATTGGATATAATTAAAATTACATACTATATATAGTGCTTTGTGCTTAAAATATTACTATATGTAGTAAAAATTATACAATGAAAACAGTATTTGACGAAAGGAAGTAAAAATGATAACAAGAAAATATAATATAGTCTATGCCGACCCTCCGTGGCTGTTTAAAACTTACTCTGAAAAGGGTAAGAAAAAGAAATCGGCTGAAAATCATTATCCTACAATGAAGATAAATGATATTTACAACTTACCTGTACAAAATATTACAGCAGATGATTGCATTTTGTTCCTTTGGGTCACATTTCCGCTTCTTAAAGAAGGTATAGAAACAATGGAACGTTGGGCTTTACATATAAAACTTGTGCTTTTAATTGGGTAAAGAAAAACAAAAAATCTGATACTGATTTTTGGGGATGTGGTTATTGAACAAGAGCTAATTCTGAAATATGTTTACTTGGCACAAAGGGTAAACCTCATAGATTATCAAGGAGTGTTCATCAGATCGTCCGTGAAGAAATGACAGATGATGAATGGAATATATTTATGACACAGTTAGTAGAAGACAGGGTAATGTCTCATAGTAAAAAGCCCGAACATATTCGAGACAAAATAGTTGAGCCTTGCGGTGATGTTCCGAGGGTAGAATTATTTGCAAGAACTACTTGTAAAGGATGGGATAGCATCGGTAATGAAATTGATGGTCAAGATATAAGAGATGTAATAAAGTAATAATATAAACGACTCGTTTTATTGTAAATTGAAAGGAAGTGTTAATTTGAATGATATAGAACTTTGGTGTGGTGATTGTCTTGAATTGATGAAAGATATACCTGATAAGTCGATAGATATGATATTGTGTGACTTGCCTTATGGTACTACTGCTTGTAAGTGGGATACTGTAATTCCTTTTGAGCTTTTGTGGGAACAGTATAATCGTATTATTAAAGACAATAGAGCTATCTGTTTATTCGGGAATGAGCCGTTTAGTAGCAAGTTAAGACTGAGTAATCTTAAAGGCTGGAAATATGATTGGATATGGCATAAATCTAAATGTGGAAGCGCTTTTACAAGTAAATATAGACCGCAACAGAAGCACGAAACAATTTCTGTTTTTTCTAAAAACGGCAAAAAAACAGCATATTATCCTATTATGATTGAAGGTACACCATATTATCGTCATAGAAAAGCTAATGATGGTAGTAAACCAAATAATCATAAACTGGGTGTAGTTAGTGATAGTGAAACCTTTAATAAAGGAGAACGATATCCTGAAACAGTAATTTATTTTCAACAGAAATGGAGAAGACAAAATCAAATACATCCAACTCAAAAGCCGGTAGAGCTACTTGAATATCTCATCAAGACCTATACGCTTGAGGAACAAACTATTCTTGATTTCTGTTGTGGGTCAGGTAGTATTCTAAAAGCAGCCCAGCTTGAGAGTAGAAATTATATCGGTATGGATAATGACATTTGTGACCGTAAGGGAGAATTTGAAAATTGGTCTTGGGCTGATGTAGCTAAATATAGACTTGAAAATATGGATAAGTAGGAGATGTTGATAATTGAAATATATGGGTAGTAAATCTCGTATAGCAAAAGATATAGTACCAATAATTCAGAAATACATAGATGATAATAGAATTATAAGTTATATTGAACCTTTTGTGGGTGGTGCAAATGTAATTGACAAAATTAAATGTGAGAATAGAATTGGGGCAGATATAAACCCTTATCTGATAGCTTTATTGGAAAGAGTTCAAAAGAAGGGAAAACTTTATGATGAAGTCCCAAAAGAATTGTACGACAAAGTGAGAACTTCGTTCAATAATAAAGATAAAGCTTTTGCTGATTGGGAATATGGTAATATTGGGTTTCTTGCCAGTTACAATGGACGTTTCTTTGACGGCGGTTATGCTAAGTCTGGTTATGAAAAGTTAAAGAACGGTAATCAAAGATACCGAGATTATTACAGAGAAGCTAAAGATAATATATTATCTCAGAACCTTGATAGTATTATATTTATTAATGGTGATTATAAAAATCTTGAAGCCAATAATTCACTTATTTATTGTGACCCACCTTATGAAAATCAAAAGCAATATGCAAATTCATTGAATTTTGATTATAGTGAGTTTTGGAATTATATGCGAATATGGTCTAAGAATAATATTGTAATTATTTCTGAACTTAATGCTCCCAATGATTTTGAATGTATTTGGGAAAAATCAGTAAGTAGGTCTATTAAAAGCACAGACAAAAGTAGAGATACTGAAAAGCTCTTTATACATAAAAATACCAATTTCTAAAATCTGCATAGATGCTACGTTTTAGAAAATCCAAAGTACAATAAAATTTTTCTTTTGTTAAATTATAAGTAAATAATAAAAACGCATTAAAAATTACTTGACAGAAATTCTCAAAGTGGTATAATAATAGTATCACAATTAAGGAGGTGATAAAATAGAATGATAAAGCTTGAAAATGATTGTTGTGATTGTGGACAACCTTGTTTCGGTGATGCTTGTGTAAACAGAAACGTCCCACATCTATATTGTGACGAATGTGGATATGAGGTAGATAACCTTTTTGAATACGAGGGACAGCAGATTTGTGAAGACTGTCTTAAAGAAAGTGTTCCAAAAGTTGATGTTGATGCATACATAGATGATATAAATGACTATAACTATTGAAAGGAAACGTGAATAATGTATAATGAGAGAAAAACAAAGGGTACGTCCACCCTGACAGGTTTTATGGCTTTAAGTATTATCGTTCAGGCAACTGGTTTTTATTCTTTAACTTCTGCTTTAAATCAAATAGAAGTGAATAATAATATGAAAGGCAAAAATTCAAGCATAACATACACTGCTGAAAATCTTGCTAAATCAAGCAACATTACTAATACATATTATGAAGTCCCTATGGAGATACCAATAGAAACATTAAATATTCCAACTTGCAATACTGAGTTTAAAACCTATATGGATTACCGTTGTATTACTGATAAAACTTCTGCTCAGTATGAACTTCAACAGTTTGCTTGGACTGATGAAGACGGTTTTCGCAGAATAGGTGATGATTACATAGTTGCAATGGGAACATATTATGCTAAAAATGTTGGGGACAGATTTAAGATAACTCTTGATACAGATAACGAGATAACAGTCATAATAGGGGATATTAAGCAGGATATACACACAGATTACTTTAATCAGTACACACCTATTTATGATGAAAACGGCATCTTCTTTAGTGGTAACGTGCTTGAATTTATAGTTGACACGGACGTTTTACCTAAAGTGCCGAGAAGATTAGGAACAGTAAGCTATTTTAATTATTTAAAGGGAAATATAAAATCTATAGAAAGGATTGAAACAGAAGAATGACCGAAGCACAGTGGGATAGAAATGCGAGGTGTTTAAAGCATTTTATACATTATATGAATAAGATGACTAAGGAGTATGAGCTAATTAACTCAGAAGCACCTACTAAAGTACATAAGGCAACTAATGAGGAAACCAAATATTACATGAGTATTCTTGATAAACGTAAGACAAGATATTTTGATCCGCTGTTAAATTGAAAGGAAGTGATAAAATGAGCGATAAAATTGAAAGTATAAATATGAGCGTGGCTGTTTTTTCAGCAAATCTTGTAACTGTTAAAGATGTAGAAGAATTTGTCAGAGTAGCAAGTAGCTGTCCTAAAGGTACAGACATAAGTGTTCAGCACGGCAAGTTTATTACGGACGGTAAGTCTCTTATGGGTATTCTTTCTCTTAATCTGAGTGAACCTGTAGAAGTGGAAATTAAGTCAGATAAGAGCAGTGAAGTAATGAGTAAGATACTTAGTCAGTTTGATAAGTGGAGGGTTGAGGATTGAAAGTAGAACTTGTAAGATACACAAATGAGCCTATTCTTGCAATGGAATCTGCTGCTGGTAACTGCTATAACAGTAAGCCCTCGTCCACAGGTAAGATTGTGAAACAGTGCTATAATTCAGGACATCTGTCAGTAATGGAATTTGCTCAGTTTCATTTCCACATTGAGGGTGTTTCAAGAGCTTTACTTGCACAGATAACACGTCACAGGACAGGAAAATTTGAAGTAAGAAGTCAAAGATATTGTATTGAAGATGGCTTTAAATATGTAACCCCTAATACTATTGCCAATAATAAATCAGCAGATACCATTTATGAAAATATCATAGGACGTATTCAAACATCTTATAACGATCTGATTTCAATGGGTGTGCCTGCTGAAGATGCAAGAATGATATTACCTAATGCTTGTTGTACAGTTATTGACTGTTCTTTTGATTTTAGAAATCTAATGCACTTCTTTAATGAAAGACTTTGTACACGAGCGCAGTGGGAAATAAGAGAACTCGCACAGGAAATGAAGCAATGTGTAATTGAGGTTTGCCCTGAACTTGTGCCTTATTGCGTTCCTAAATGTGAAATTAACAAGATTTCATTCTGTCCTGAAAATAAGAGTTGTGGTAAACATAAAAGATTAGAGGAGATGATAATGATTGAGTAAAAGAATATTTATTCTTAATGGTGTACATACATCTGGCAAAGATACGTTTGTAAAATACATAAATGAATACGGTATTGATGTTGTTCATTACTCTTATGTGGACTTTACAAGTGATATGCTTGAAAGTAAGGGCATTAACATTAAGGACAAGTCAAATAAACTTAGAAAACTCCTTTGTGATGTAAATAATGCTCTTGAAGAGTATAATGATATTCCTTTTAAGGATTGTCTTAATATCGCTGATAACTTTCATCAGAACTGGCTGGAAGGAGATTGGCTGTTCATTGATTGCAGAGAACCTAAGAAGATTGAACGTCTGAAACAGGCACTTAATGCAAAGACAGTATTTGTTAAATCCAATAAGACAATTACAGCCGATAATTCGGCAGACAAGGCAGTAGCAGAGAATTATGAGTATGATTATATTGTTCAGAACACAGGTTCTCTTGATGACCTTAGAAATAACACGATAGACTTTATAAAGGACGTGATAAATATAAAGGACGTGATAAATATAAAGGACGTGATAAAGTGATTATAGGTGTTGACTGTGATAATGTCCTAAACAATCTCACCGAGAGCGTTCTTAAAGTCTATAACGAAGACTATAATGACAATCTTACACCAGATGATATTACTGATTACTACATCGAAAACTTTGTTAAGCCTGAGTGTAAAGATAATTTCTATAAGCTTTTCACTGATAAAAGAGTATGGAAAGGAATTTCTGTAATTGACGGCTGTGTAGATGTGCTTAAAAAGTGGAACGATTTAGGTCATACAATTTATATTGTAACATCTACCGAGCCTGCAAATATGCTTAAAAAGGCTAATTGGTTGCAGAGAATACTTCCATTTCTGAATATTCGCAAGAGACTTATTTGTATTCAGAAGAAACAGCTGCTCAGTGAAATAGATGTTCTTATTGATGATTGTTATGATAATCTCATAGGTGGTAAATACAGTAAGATTGTACTTGACTATCCTTGGAATAGAAATCATGATGATGAAGAACATTCTGTATGCAGATGTAAAGACTGGTCTGAGATTGAAAGGGTGATTAAATGATAGTTATATATTCTACAGGTTGTCCTAAATGCAAGGTACTTATCAATAAACTTAATGCTAAAAATATCGAATATTCGGTATTTAATGATGTTGATAAGATGATTAAAATGGGAATAACAAACGTTCCTATTCTTGAAGTTGATGATGTAAGAATGGAATTTAAGGAAGCTAATAATTGGATAAATAGCAGGGAGTGATAAAATGGAAATAAACATTAGATTAGATAAAAATTTTACAACACAATATAATAAACTTCAAGGTGAATATGGTACATATATTGCAAGGCTAAATGGCTTTGATGATGCACAGCTTTCATATACCGATTTTATTGATAATTTTATTGATGAAACTACGGTTGCAGATTCAAGTATTGATGGAAATAGTAATGTAAGGAGAAAGGATATAGTAACGCTCCTTACTGAGATGCCCAAACCTCATAGAAAGCTTCTCGCTTATAATAAAATACATTATGAATATCAGAAGAAATATGGATTTAAGGCAGCAAATGACTGGTTATGGCGTGAATGGATAGGTCAACTTTATATGCACGATGGAGATACCAGTACATTTAAACATTATTGTTTCAGAGGTGATACCACATTTTTAACCGATGAAGGAATTAAAACACTTAAAGAAATGGTGGGTAAAGATTTTAAAGTCCTTAATAAGAATCATGGCTGGGAAAGTGCGACAGTAAAATCTTTCGGAAAGGATATTTTATATAAACTTACTCTTGAAAGATATGGAAACGAAAAAGAAATCTATACTACAGGAAATCATATATGGTTTGTTAAGGGAGACAAAGGCAGAGTTGAAATAAACACAGAAAATCTTGAACCAGGAATGAAAATTCCTTTTAACACAAGCAAGGTATGGTCTCAGGTTAATCCGTCTCCATTTGGTGTCGCACACGGATTTTTTACTGGTGACGGATATAAAAGTTATGAAAGACCAAGAGCAAATTTCTGTGGCGATAAGATTGCACTACTTCCTTATTTCACTCCAAGCAATGTAACTGGTACTGAATCAGAATATACTACACTTGGAATGCCAATGTCATTCAATGAACTTCCGAGTCTTTATGAGACACCAAGTTATCTTTATGGATGGCTTTCGGGATATTTTGCTGCTGACGGCTGTGTAGACACTGAGGGCAGATGTACTATCTCATCAAGTAAAAAAGAAAATCTTGAATTTGTAAGAAATGTATTATGTGTTTTGGGTATGCCAGTAAATCAGATAAGGATTCAGAATAGGATTAGCAACCTTACGAATGAAATGTCAAATATTTATACATTAACCCTTTCTTCAGAATACCTTAAGGAAGATTTCTTTATTCTCCCTATTCACAAACAGAGGTTTTTTAAATACACAAACAAAAAAGACAAGAAGAATAGAAACTGGATCGTAAAATCAGTTAAAAATACAGGAGTTATTGATGATGTATATTGTGCTGTAGCATATGACACTCAGTCATTTACACTTGATAATAACGTACTAACTCATAACTGTTTTGCGTACGACCTCAAAGATGTTGCTGAAAAGGGTTTGTTTTTTCTAAGTGATAATTTTAATCCAAAGTCACCCAAACATCTTGTAACATTTGTTGATTTTGTCAAAGAATACATAAACTTTGCAAGCAATAGAAGTTCTGGTGCTTGTGGACTTCCTAATCTTATTCCTTATATGTTTTATTTTTGGCATAAAGATATTGAAAATGACTATATGGGAGTAAGGACATCTCATTCTGAAAAGAAATATGCTGAACAGGCATTTCAGAGATTTATTTACGCCGTGAATCAACCTTGCGTGCGTGATGGGCAGCAGTCAGCATTTACCAATACCTCCGTATTTGATAGACCGTATTTTGAAGCACTTTTTGGAGGAAGCACTTTCCCAGATGGTACATATATGATTGATTTTGAAGATGAAATTATTGATTTTCAAAAACTTTATATGGAAGTTATGTCTGACATACGTTCTGAAAATATGTTTACGTTTCCGGTAAGCACAATCTCACTTCTTCGTAAGAATGGTCAATTTGAAGATGAGGATTTTGCCAAGTGGGCAATTAAGCACAATATGAAATGGTCAGATAGCAATCTCTTTATTGACGATAATGTTTCAAGTCTTTCTAATTGCTGTAGACTTAAATCTGATATTCGTGACCTTGGCTATTTTAATTCAGTGGGTGGTACAGCTTTAAAGGTTGGTTCTGTTAAGGTATCAACAATTAATCTTGCTCGTCTGGCACTTGATACAAACACCAAGGAAGAATATCTTGAAGAACTCAAGGTTAGGACATTGTCTAACATTAGAGCTTTGGATATTGTTAGAAATATTATTAAAAGAAATGTTGAAAAAGGTTTGCTTCCCAATTTCTCTTATCAGCTTGTTGACTTTGAGCATTTGTACAATACAATCGGATTTATTGGTATATATGAAACAATGAAAAAGTTTGGCTGTACTACCACAGATGAGTTTGGAAATGTATATTATACTGATAAGGCTTCAACTTTTGGCAAACAGATATTCGATACAATGAGAGAAGTTGCTGATAAATTCATTGCTGACAATCATTGTGATTATATGATAAACACTGAACAGATACCAGGTGAAAGTGCAGCATCGAAACTTATGAATAAGGATAAATTTTTCTACCCCGAAGCAAATATTTACGACCTTCCTCTTTATGGTAATCAGTTTATTCCTCTGGGAATTAAAACTACATTGAAAGAACGTATTCGTATTCAGGCAATGTTTGATAGGTTCTGTAATGGTGGTTCAATTCTTCACGCAAATATAGACAGTCCTTTTGATAGCTTTGATAAAGCTTATAAAATGACTTGTTACATAGCTGATGCAGGTGTTACCTATTTTGCATTTAATACTAAAATTCAAGCCTGCGAAGATAATCACGCTTTTTATGGAACAACTTGCCCTGTTTGTGGTAAACCTATTGCAACAGAATATACGAGAGTAGTTGGTTTTTATACACCCATTAATACATGGACTAATGCTCGTAAGAAAGAGTATTGTATGCGTAAATGGGAAAATACCAGCAACGGTATGGGAGAATAAATGAAAATTAAGGGCTTAGTCGATGAAGATTTCGTAAACTTCAAGTTGCCCTGTATGTTCATCTCTATTGGCACTTGTAACTGGAAGTGCTGTATTGAAGCAAATATTCCAGTTACAGTTTGCCAAAATAGTGACTTAGCTAAACAAAAGGATATTGATATACCTATTGATGAAATATTTAATAGGTATATCTCAAATCCTATTTCAGAAGCTATTGTTATTGGTGGGCTTGAACCAATGATGCAATTTGAAGATGTTTATAACTTAATTAAGTATTTTCGTGATAAAAAGGTAAATGATGTTTTCGTAATTTATACGGGCTATTATCCAAATGAGATTCAAGATAAAATTGAAAATCTAAAAGCATTTAAAAATATCATTTGTAAATTCGGACGATATGTACCAAATCAAGAAAAACATTTTGATGACGTATTAGGAGTAAATCTTGTAAGTGATAATCAATATGGTGAGGTGATTAGCTGATGAATGGTTTGAAAATAATCAAAAATCCAGATGTTGCTATTTATGAAGAGATAACAAAAGCGGTAAAAGAAAATAATGGATATTGCCCTTGTGAACTCATAAAGAATGACGATACAAAGTGCCCGTGTAAAATTTTCAGAGAACAAAATACAGATGGCGAATGTCATTGTGGCAGATTTCTGAAGGTGAGTGAATAATGCCAAGATCTAAGAAAATAGACAACGAGACAGAAAATACTAAATCACAATTAAGTAAATCACCATTTAGCAAAGGTGAAACTGTTTGTCTTACTTATAAAATTGATGGTAAGCCAAAATACTACATAACATCTACTGCGCTCAGAGATGTGTATTATTTGTATGAGAGTGTACCTGCTGATACAATTAAAATTATTAAAACAAAATATAAAGCGGACAATCCAGTTGATTTGTATAAATTTACGAAGGTATGAAGGAGTGATAATTATTAACAAACCAATTTATCTTGATAACGCTGCTACTACCCCAATAACAAAACCAGTTCTTGATGCTATGATGCCGTATCTTACAGAGCAATACGGTAATCCATCATCATTATACTCTCTCGGTAGAACAGCTCATAAAGCTGTAGAAACAGCAAGAAATCAAATTGCAAAGGCTATTAATGCAGAACCTAATCAGATATTTTTTACATCAGGAGCCACAGAGAGTAATAATTGGGTGTGTTCAAACTTTAAGAGTGTACTTTGTTCACCATATGAGCATCATTCAATACTCAAATGTCCCAATGTAATGACAGCAACTTTATCTCCTCTCGCAAATGACATTTATAAGTATTCACCTGAACTTGTAAGCTGGATGTTTGTCAATAACGAAATCGGAGAAATATACAATATAAAGACTAAGATTAAGATATGTCACGATATGGGTGTGCTATTTCACTCGGACGGAACTCAAGCATACTCCCACGTTTCAATAGATGTTAAAGAACTTGATTGTGATTTTCTAAGTCTTAGTGGTCATAAATTTCACGCTGCAAAAGGCACAGGAATCCTTTATATAAAAGAACCCGACAAGTTTAAACCACTTCTTTATGGCGGTCAACAGGAAGTCAACATCAGAGCAGGCACAGAAAATGTTGCATCTATTGTAGGAATAGGTAAAGCTGCTGAACTCTATAATTTTTCTTCCAAAATAGATAAACGTTGTAGAGAGATACAACAGAAGTTTGCTGATACTTTTATCACTTTTAAAGATACCCATTTCAACACCGCTATACCTGTAAGCATATCGTCAACGCTTAATGTAGCTTTTAAGGGCGTAGAATCTGAATCACTGATGCTCCTCCTTGATATGGACGGTATTTATGTATCGGCAGGTTCAGCTTGTAACTCAGCAAGCTTAGAACCGTCACACGTTTTAAAAGCTATAGGCACACCTGAAGATTACATATACAATAGTATTAGATTATCTTGGGACGATACACTTACAGATGATGAAGTTGACTACGTTGTTGAAAGTATTAAGAAAAATATAAAGAAAGTAAGAGGCTATATATGATGATTTATTATATCATAACTGGTATAATTGGTATTCTCATCTGGATGTGTAATAAATTTATAAAAAATAGGACATATATCAAAGCTGGAATATGAGCTTATTTTTAAAAGAAAAATTAAAATAAAGGAGCATATATGATGAACACAACAGTTAAATTTGCAAGAGTAAGACCCACAGCAGTTATACCCACAAAGAGAGATGAGGACGCAGGATTTGATATTTATGCTGACTTTGAAGATGATTTTATTATTATTGACCCACATACAACTACATTGATACCTACAGGTATTGCTTCTGCGTGCGATGCAGATTATTGTTTTATTCTCAAAGAGAGAGGGTCAACAGGTAGTAAGGGTATTGCTCAGAGGTGTGGTGTAATCGACAGTGGCTACCGTAACGAGTGGTTTGTTCCCATTACCAATACAACAAATAAAAAGATAGCTATTGTTAAAAAAGATACCGATTATATATTTATGAAAAACACATCTGGATATACTATTTATCCTTACGAAAAGGCAATAGCACAGGCGCTCATAATTCCTGTTCCAAAGGTTAAGGTTGAAGAACTTACATATAATGAACTTAAAGAAATAGCATCTGATAGGGGAATGGGTGCATTAGGAAGTAGTGGTAAGTAATATGAACAATACAATTCTTCCAAATCTTGTTTTTACCGTTGCTGAAGTGGCTTCAATATTAAAAATAAATAAAAATGCAGTATATGATTTAATCAACAATGGCATTCTCAAAAGTATTAAATTAGGTAGCTGTAAAATAACAGCCAAATCATTAAATGATTTTTTAGAGGCATATGACGGTTATGATTTAAGTGATCTAACTGATATTAAGCTTCTTCATCAATATAAAATAGCAAATAACTAAAAATATCCCGCTCAATAATATGATTTATTTCATACTATTTGAGCGGGATATTTTTAGTTATTTTAGAATATTATCCATAATATTTGCAACTTCTTCATCCATTTTATCAGTGATATGGGTGTAATATCTAAGAGTGGTTTCTAATTTACTATGCCCTAAGCGCTTCTGTACGTACTTAGGATTTACACCCGATTCAGCCAACATAGTGGTATGAGTGTGTCTAAGATTATGATACTTGAAGTCTATATTGAGGTCGTCTTTAAATATGCGTCTCATAAACTTAATGCTATTTGGAGTAAGCATTTCTCCGTTTGGCTTAACATTTATAAAGTCATCAACAATAATTCTTTGCGTTTTGTCATTTCTTCTATCGGTAACAAAATTTATAGCATATCCATCGCCGTATTCTTGTTTATTTTTTTCATGCTGTGCTTGCAGTTCTTTGAGGTAATTGGTAAATTCATCGCCCATTTTTATAGTTCTTACACTACTTACTGTTTTGGGTGGTATAAAAGACCATTGTTTATCTTGAAAATATAATTGTTTGTTTATTCGTATAGTCTTTTTATTCCAATCAATATCAGAAAATCTTAATCCAAAACATTCACTAACTCTAAGACCAAGGTTAATTCCTATTTTAAAGGCTGGAGTTAAATTTGTTGTGGCACACCTTTGTTCCATTAACTCTAATTCTTTTTTAGTGTAAGTTTGTATTTCACCGTATGCACGATAACTTGCTGGTGGGACAACTCCGATAGTAGGATTGGTTCTGATGTACTTTCTTTTAACAGCATACCTAAATAATACAAGTAAAAAATTGTAAATACTTCTAATGTATTCGTCACTCAGATTTTCGCTTCTTTTACTATTAATATATTCTTGTAATTTTTGTGCCGAAAAATTACCAATATAGTTGTAACCTATTTCATTACATATATGATTTCTATATAAAGAATTATATCTTGTAACGGTTGAATGCTTACGGGTGGTATTAGCTTCATTATCGATAAATTCCTGATAAACCTCATTAAGAGTTATCTTTTTGTTCTCGACAATCTCACCATTGTTATTATACTCGTCTATATACTTGGCTAACATAGCTTGAGCTTCTTTTTCAGTAGCAAAACCACTACGTTCAATTTGTTTACGTTTTCCATTCTTTTGTTTGCCCAGATCAAGACGGAAAGACCAAGTAGCTCCTTTTTTTCTTACACTGCCTTTCATTTATATCACCTCAATATCTATTATACAATTCTTGTTTATATATGTCAATACGAAAAAATTGAGTTTCCCACCAATCTATTATAAATATTAGATATTTCGGCTTAAATACGTTGTTTGCAAGATGTTTGTGGGAAAAGACAAAAAGTATCACTGCTACACATCAAATTCCCACCATATTCCCACAAAACAAAAAAATATGGTATGAGATGTTTTGATACATCTCATACCATATAATTACTATAGTGCAAAGAACTGTGCATATTGCCCTGTACATGGGCGTATCTATTTGTATATATTTGTATTTTATTTTACTTGAAGTAACGGTTGAGGAGACCCTGGAATGCCTTGCCGTGTCTTGCCTCGTCCTTTGCCATTTCATGGACAGTATCATGGATAGCGTCCAGGTTAAGCTTCTTTGCTCTGGAAGCAAGGTCGAGCTTGCCCTGAGTTGCGCCGTGCTCAGCCATAACTCTCATTTCGAGGTTCTTCTTGGTGGAGTCGGAAACAACGTCGCCCAGAAGCTCTGCAAACTTAGCAGCGTGCTCAGCCTCTTCGTAAGCGATTCTCTTGTAAGCCTCAGCGACTTCGGGGTAGCCCTCTCTGTCAGCAACTCTGGACATTGCAAGGTACATACCTACCTCTGTGCACTCGCCCATGAAGTTCTGGTTGAGACCGTCGATGATCTCCTTGTCGTCAACTTCCTTAGCGATGCCGACAATGTGCTCGCAGGCAAACTTCAGTCCGTCATCGGAAGCAACTTCTGTGAACTTGGAAGCGGGAGCTCCGCACTGGGGACATTTTTCGGGTGCGGCCTCACCCTCATATACATAGCCGCAGATAGAACATACAAACTTTTTCATATTTTTTACCTCCGTAATATTATTATCATTATTTTTATCCGATTTGGTATCGGGTTTCTTGCTGTGATATAAATATACCACATTGGTGTAGTTTTGTCAAGGCTTTTAGAAACTATTTTGCCCTTTTTATAAATTTTCAACGTATTGCACAATTTTAATGCCTGCACAATAGTAAATGTGCTTAAATCATATCCCTGCTTTCTTCATAAAATCCTCCGACTGCATAAGACCTGAGCGGTTGTATCGGTCAAGGATAATTAGCCTGTCGCCTGTGCCGCAGGGGATAGTGTTCCCACGCTCGCAGCAGGTAAGGACTATCCGATAGCCGTATTCTTTCAGCAGGTCATACCCCTCCGACGAGATGTAGCCGTAGGGATAGGCATATACAATGGGGGAGATGCCGCACTTTTCCGATATTTCATCACGGAACAGGGTCAGGTCATGGGAAAAGTTTACCTTGTATTCCTCCTCGGTCTCGCTGCTTTTTCGTGACGC
>ULXW01033041.1_pt1 | contig 114851 bp, 119 predicted proteins | sample 1961661 | NCBI WGS metagenome assembly ULXW01 (sample SAMEA4835849, study PRJEB28245) | human gut metagenome | biome: gut microbiome; material: fecal sample | place: Denmark | collected 2008 | reverse complement strand
ACCTAAATCTTAAAAACATCCTTACCAAACCCTCACATTTACAAGGCTTCTGGCGTTTTTTAATATTTTGAAGAAAAATGCTCGTAAAAACTACGGAACAAAATTCAACTGATAGACTTCATGTATCAACTGAAGACATTGTTTTCACCTAAAAATTTTAGTGAAAACATATATTTATCAAATAGGAGGTACAAGAAAAGTGAACCCGCGGCAGGTGCCGCGGGCTTTTGACATGATAAGGGAATAAATATTTTGTAAAAAAATTATATACTTCCGGAAAACTGCATTTTATAATAGTCTAATAAGCTTTTATGAAGAAGCAAAGTGATATGGCGTATGTGCCAGTTGAAAAAAGAGGTTAATGAATTATGAGAATAATACATTGCGCAGATATTCATCTGGATTCTGCACTTACAACACATTTGGATAAAGAAAAAGCAAGGACAAGGAGAAAAGAGATACTTGATACATTTAGAAGAATGTTGGTCTATGCATCGGACAATGACGTGCAGGCAGTTATAATCGCCGGGGATCTGTTTGATTCTGAGATGATATCGGCATCTACGGTAAATACAGTGCTTGGCGAAATAGCGCGGCACGGAGAACTGGAAGTGTATTATCTGAGGGGAAATCACGATCCGGGAATAAGTATATTTGCGGGAAGAAATATTCCTAAGAATCTGCATATGTTTGACGAACGTTGGACGTATTACCAGTTGAATGACATGGCAGATGAGAGCGCGGCGCACAGCGGAAATGATGAACGCTGCAATATTGTGCTTGCAGGGATCGAAATGACGTCCGACAACAAAAATAGAATATACGATGAATTATCTCTTAGAGAGCGTGATGTAAATATTGTGACTCTTCATGGACAGGAACAGGAATATGGGGATGCCCATGTGGCGGAGGAGATTTGTCTGGACAAGCTCAAAGACAGAGGAATAGACTATTTAGCACTTGGACATGTTCATAGACCGAAGAGAGAAAAACTTGATCACAGGGGGATGTATGTATATCCCGGATGTCTTGAGGGACGAGGATTTGATGAGTGCGGTGAGCATGGTTTTATGCTGATCGATATAGATGAAGCAACGGGGGATATGAATACAGAGTTTATACCATTTGCATACAGGCGGTTATATGACGTACAGGTCGATATAACAGGTGCCGCAGATAGCCAGGACGTGGCCGATATGATCGCCGAAAAGTTATACGGTGACGTGAACGGCAGGGAGAATGATCAGGCGAGGGCGCTTGTGAAGATAACAGTGACCGGCGGCCTTGATGTGGAAAGTGAGATCGACATGGAGTATCTTGCCAGACAGTTTAACGACTCGTTTTATTATGTAAAGATCGCTGATAAGACAGATCTCAGAGTGGATCCGCTGAAATATGTACACGATGCTACGCTTAAAGGTGAGTTTGTCAGGATGGTACTGGAACAGGATATGTCAGAGGATGATAAGGCGTATATTATACAGACAGGTATAAGAGCGCTTGCCGGTGAGGAGGTCTGGACCAGATGAGATTGATTTCATGTTACATAGAGGGATTTGGCAAATTAAGAAAGTTAGAGATCAAATTCGAGGATGGGCTCAATTGTTTTGTCAAAGAAAATGGCTGGGGAAAAAGTACATTTGCTGCATTCCTCCGGGTGATGTTCTATGGCTTTGAGGGCGAGACAAAGAGAAATGAGTTTGAAAACGAGAGGAAATATTACAGACCATGGGCTGGTGATGTGTATGGCGGTGAACTGGTATTTGAGACAGATGGAAGGACATACAGGATTCAGAGAGTATTTGGAACAAAGAAGAGTGATGATGAATCAGTTATCTATGATGTGGAGACGAATCTGCCAGTTCCCGGATTTTCGGATAATATAGGAGAAGAATTATTTCAGCTTGATTCAGTATCATTTCAGAGAACAGTCTATATAGGCCAGAATGAGTGCGAAACATCGTCAACCGATGGCATAAATGCAAAGATCGGAAACATATCGGGAAGTACGGCAGATATAAATAATTACGACGAGGCGAGTGCCAGACTAAAAGCAGTCATAAACAGCATGTCTCCAAATAAAAAGACAGGGGAACTGTATAAAAGAAAAAAGGAACTTTCTGAGCTCAAAGAAAGGGTGAGACGAACAGGGATAGTTGAGTCTAGAATACAAAAGCTCAGGGAGAGAAGAGAAAGTATTGGCAAGATGCGGAGTGATGCCGCTGAGTATCAATACAATGTGGCTGAGAGAGAGAGGGCTGCCGGGTATTTCCCTGGGGCGCTCCCCGATGAAAAAGAGCTTCAGGAAAAGATCGACAGAGCCAGGGAGTTAGAAAAGATGAAAGCACGTCTGGATACTGTGAAGATGCCACTGCGTGACAGAGAGCGTTGTGAAGAACTCATGTCGAGATATTTCCCACACAAACAGGATGACAGAAGCGGAATTCATATGCCGTCGGACATGGAGCTTGACAAATGTTCGGATATCTGGAATGAGATCAGACAGAACAGGCAGGAGATAGACAGACTTAACAGACAGCTTGCAAATGTCGACAGTACCTCAGATAAAGCAGTTCCAGGATATATAGCCGAGGAGAAAAAAACATATGGAAGAAAAATATCTGGGGTATGTGCGGTGTTGACGATAGTAGTATTTGTTGGTACTTTGTTTCTCAGATTGACTGGCGTTATAACCGTTCAGATCATGGCACTGGGATTCTTAGCTGCAGTTATAGCAGGTGTTTTAGGAATCATTATAAGAAACGGCAATAGGGCAGGAGAACACTTGCAAAACGACATGTACTCCAGATTAGGAGAGAATGCAGAGGATAGCGCGTTGGATGTGGAGGATCACACTTCGCTGTATAAAGAAATATCCGAACTGATCGAGCTTGACAAGCGAGAGATAGAAGAGAATATAAAAAAACTTCAGTCTGTCACAACAGAATATGGCCTGCATCTGGATCTTGATAATTTCGGCGGGGATATAGACCAGATAAGGGAATTGGTTGATCTGAACAGAAGACAGAAAGCACTTAGCAGGGTACAGTATGAGTGCGGATCTGTCCGTGAAGAGATATGCCTTTATATAGAATGTCTTGGATTTGAACCGGCAGAGGATGTGCTCAGCCAGCTAATAGAGATACAGGGAAGACTGAACAATTACAATGACAGATGCATGGCTGTTTCAGGCGCTGCGGACAGAATCCATACAGATAATGATGTGACAGATTCTGAGGTTGATTTAAATATAGACAGCCGGATTGCGGAGTGTGATGTGGAGCTTGCAGATCTCATCGGAGAGCTTGAAGATATAAAGGATATTGCGGTACAGCTTGAACAAAAACAGCCAGAATTCGACTGCGATATAAAGAGATATGAATTGGTGTCGAAAACATACGATCTGCTCGGTCAGGCGAAGGAAAAGTTTACCGCAAGGTATACAGAGCCGGTAAAGAGAGCATTTGACAAATACTATTTGTGCGTTTCGGATAAAGAAAATGACATGCAGATGAATTCAGAAATGGATATAAGTTACAGAGATCAGGGCATGTACAGAGATAAGAAAACGCTGAGTGCAGGACTTAAGGATCTGACTGATGTATGTATCAGGGCTGCATTGGTAGATGTTATGTATCAGGGAGAGAGACCGGTTCTTATAATGGATGATCCATTTGTCAATCTGGATGATAGAAATATGGTGGGTGCGGTGAGGCTTATGTCTCTTCTTGAAGAAAAATATCAGATTATATATTTCACATGCAGCCAAAATCGTGTACTATAAGGTAGAGTTCAAGTTAGTTGGTGAAATATAGGAGGAACAATGCTACATAAAGGATATATGAATTTGAAAAATAAAAACAGGATTTACAGAATCAGAAAAACTGTTCTTCGGACGTTACTCATGATGACAGCATTTGTCGGGATATCCGGGATCAGCGTCAGCGCGGCAGAGAACATCAGGAAAATCAATGATGGCAGCGGCATAGCTACACCGTCAAGTGTGGTTGAGGAGACAGCTCTTGTCATGGACAGCTCGGCTTATGTGTTCTCTAATTCGACAGATGGAATGTTCAGGATAAGCTTTGCCGAAGGCAAAAGCTATTATCTCGGATCAGCGGAGGATTCGGACACAAAGATCACATATGCTCTCATAAAATACGGAACAAAGCTGTACTTGGTGGCTGCTGATGACAGTGAGGATAATGTGGAATATAACGGAAGCTATACGGATACTACATTTGATATGCTTGAGTCGAAAAATTATAATTCGTCTATCAGAAAAGTAAAAATGAGTTTGAAATACGGAAAGAACATAGAACTTACGCATTTCACTTTCAATAAGGATTATTCTGTAAAACTCAGCGGGTACTACAATGGCACATATTATACGGATGACAAAGCTGCCACGGGTATATTTGAGAGAAACGGATATTGTGATTACTTTGTGGGTGGTAAGACGGTTACTGCAGATGGATGGTACAAGTATGGCAGTGCTTCACCTACAGGAGAGCTGGTGGATACAGATATATCGGGAAGCATTGGCAGCGCTACAGTAAAGTATGTACATCTGTTCGAGGGACATGTGCAGACTGCGTATCATGGGGAGAAGTGCTACAGTTACACGGGAACAAAGAAAACCGCGGTAAAGAGCAGAAAGGTACTTATCAACAATATTTATGTTGCCTACGACAGCAAGGGAAATGCGCTTTCAGGTGTTGTGAAGAAAAATGATAACCTGTATTTTTATGAGGCGGGTATTCCGGTCAAGAATAAGCTCCGCAATGTGAATAATGATTATTATTATCTTGGCGGGGATGGAAAAGCTGTAAAGTCTGTCTGGGTAAAGACGGGTGACTATGAGTTCTATTTCTCTGATAAGTTCTATGCAGTGAGGGTATTCTATTCAGATGATTTCCCGAATAAGGCATACTCAGGAAAACTGTTCAATTATAAGGGCGGTTCATGGAAGAGTACAGGCACAGGCATATTGAATGTCAACGGTACATATTATTACTTTGTCAACGGTGCAAAATACAATGGTACAAAGTGGTATGTGAAGTCAGACACATACAGATACTATATAAAAGCCGGAACTGTAATGTATATGGTGAAGGCGGACGGAGTGAGATACAGAGCTTATGAAGTCTCAGATGAGGGAAAGCTGGTCCTTGCAAAGAATGTGTGGCTCCCAACATACAACAATCTTGTCATACACACGGATGCAACGGGGCTGTCCGATATAATCTATTACAGAAAAGGACACGCTATATCCGGTTATGCGGATACCTACAGGATATGTGTAAATAATAACTGGATAAAGAAGAGAAATGCTGTTGTGTATATTCCGGGTGGATATTATTACCTTGGCAATGACGGCAAGCTTGTCAGGACAAAGGGATGGAAGACTATAAGCCAGACCAGTGCCGTGTATGTGAGCGATAAGGTGTATGTAACAGCATATGTGTATTATGATTCTGCACAGGGGTGTTCAATATATAAGAGCGGTGCAAAACTTGCACTCAGCGGCGCAGGTCTTAAGAAGACAGCCATAAACAACAAATCAGCATATTACTATGTGAGTGGCAGTGGTAAGTGCATAAAATCCACCAAGAAGATTGTGGATGACGTTGAATACACATTTAACAAGTATGGACAGTGCTTTATGGTTGAGAACGTAAGCTGGGATTATGATGCCTGGATGAAGAAAGTCACCAGGGCATATCTTGGCAAGACAGGCATATACTGTAATGTATTTGTGGCAAATGCACTCAGGTATGCGGGCGGCAGTGATCCGTCAGTCGATATGACAGTTAAGTATACAAGCTACTCAAAGGGTGGATTTGTGATAAATTCAAGCAACATGTGCTCTGACTGGGCAATAAGAAAGGTAACGGCGAATGCGATACTATCCCAGAACGGAAGCTGGCTTACATCAAATGAATACGACCTGACTGCGGACAGGGAAGCATTTTCATATGACGCCCTGATACCTGGAGATGTGATAGTATATTATACAAATGGGGAGCCGACACATGTGGGAATTTACTTTGGTAAGTTTGCAACTGCGAAGGCGCTCAAGCAGTATCTGAGGGGATTTGGAATCTCTGCTGCGGCTTGTGAGGCATATGTCCACGATTGGGGAACAGACAGTGGAAACAAGCCTGAGTACTGGATACTCCAGGGCGGTATGGGTAGCGGTAATCAGGTGTACATAAGCAATTCAGCATATGATCTTTCAGGACAGTATGCGAAGAAGATAATACATGTAAGACATTAATAAAAAATACCTGACGATGGTCATGAAAGTAGGTTTCAATATCAGCATATTGAATTCGCATGAATCATCGTCAGGTATTTTTGTCTAAGTTTATAATATCAATTAGTTTTCCTCAGAAAGAATTTCCCAGTCTTCGTAGAGTTTTTCGAGTTCGCTCTCAGCGGCATTCCTCTCCTTTGTCAGGTCATTTAAGAGACCTACATTGGTGGCATTTTCTGGGAGAAGAAACTGCTCGTCTATCTCGGAGATTTTGTTTTCAAGCTCCTCGATGGATGCCTCGAGCTTTTTCAGATCATTTGCCTTCTTGCGCTTTCTTGCAGCCTCTGCCTTGCTTTCCTGCCAGGAGAGCTTGGCCTGGGATACGGCAGGAACAGCTTTGACCTCCTGGTTACCGCTTACAGGGGTGAATGGATTTCCCTGACTGTTTTCGCTGTAAGTTCTATGTGCCTCGTAGTAGTCGTAATTGCCTATGTAGTTTGTGAGCTCCTTATCCTTAAGTTCTATGATCCTTGTGGCAGTCTGATTGATAAAGTATCTGTCGTGGGATACATAGAGAACCGTTCCAGTGTAATTCCTTATGGCATTTTCCAGGATCTCCTTCGATGTGATATCCAGATGGTTTGTAGGCTCATCTAGGATCAGGAAGTTGGCGGAGGAAAGCATCAGCTTTGCCAGAGATACTCGGCCTCGTTCGCCACCTGAAAGATCCTGGATCTTCTTGAATACATCCTCGCCGGTAAATAGGAAAGCTGCCAGGACATTCCTTATCCTTGTGTTTGACAGGTCAGGATAGGCATCGCTGATCTCATCAAATATGGTGTTGGACATGGTTAGTACATGGTGTTCCTGATCGTAATAGCCGATCTTTACGCGGGAGCCGAGAATGATGGTTCCTGCGTCCTTTGAAAGTAGTTTGTTAATCATCTTCAGGATGGTTGTTTTCCCAGTTCCATTGCCGCCGATGAGCGCAACATGCTCGCCACGCTTTATATCCATATCGATTCCGGTGAAGAGGTTGTTGTCGCCAAAAGATTTCGTGAGTCCCTCTATGGTCAGGACATCCTCACCGCTCAGTATATTCGGCTCAAGGGTGAGTTTCATCTCGGATGTAACCTCGGTAGGTTTGTCGAGCCTTTCTATCTTGGAGAGCATCTTTTCACGGCTTTCAGCTCTTTTTATGGATTTTTCACGGTTGAACTGTTTGAGCTTTGTGATGACCTCCTCCTGGTGCTTTATTTCCTGCTGTTGGTTCAGGTAAGCTTTCATCATGCTCTCTCTGATTTCGGCGCGTTTGCCGGCAAAATATGTGTAGTTGCCGTTGTACACCTGACCGTGTCCGTTGTCTAGTTCTACGATCTTGGTTACTATTTTGTCAAGAAAATAACGGTCGTGGGAGACTATGATAACACTTCCCTGATAGGAGGAAAGGAATCCCTCCAGCCATGAGATGGAATCCATATCAAGGTGGTTTGTAGGCTCATCAAGTATTATGATATCAGGCTTTACCATGAGAAGTCTGCCGAGGGCCAGACGTGTACGTTGACCGCCTGACAGGGAATCTGTGTGCCTGTCGTAGTCTTCCTTTGAAAAACCGAGACCTTTCAAGACTCCGTTTGCTTCACTTTCACAGCTGTAGCCGTTTTTGTATTCAAATTCATGGGTATAGCGGTTGTATAGCTCCAAAGATTTTTCAAGTGTTTCTCCGGACTGGTTCTCCATCTCGGCTTCAAGCTTTCGCATTTTGTCCTGAAGCTCCAGTATCGGCTTTAAAGCATCAAGCATGACTCCACGGACAGTAGTGTTGTAATTGCTCTCCTGATACTGGGAGAGATAACCGATGGTTCTGTCCTTTGAGATTATGACCTGACCGGAGTCAGCCTCCTCCTCGCCCATGATTATCTTCAAAAGAGTGGTTTTGCCGGCTCCGTTTATGCCGACTATAGCCATTTTTTCTTTTTCTTCCAGATGAAAGGAAATATTATTCAGAATAACATCCGTGCCAAATGACTTGCAGATGTTTTGACAATCTAATATCATAAAAAACCTCGCATTCGTACTATATAATTAGACATACAAAGCTAATTATATATATAAGACTTTATTTTCGCAAGAACACAGTGGTGTTTTCTTGTATCAGAGGTGGAATTGCACTGCTTTTTATAAAATGTTCATATTTTTTTATGCAAATTAGACAATGCATGTGGTATACTATAAAAGTATGAGAAAATCTAACATATAAATAATAAAAGGAATGATGTAATGAATTATAGCATTTATGACTATAATAGCGAGGAAAAACTTTTGCAGGAGCAGGAGATAGAGGAGATTAACAATGTCAAGATGAGTCTTCTCAACACTCTTGTTACAAAGCTCAACAATGCAGGAATATATTTTAACAGTACTTCAAGGATAAAGTCAGAATCGTCACTTCTTCACAAGCTGGAGACAGGCAAGTATTCTCTTGAGGAGGGGGGACGAAAGATACAGGATATCATAGGTATAAGAATAAACCTCTTTTACCTTGAGGATATGGATATATGTGAAAAGATACTTGAGGAGACGTTTCTTCTTGACAACTGGTCAAAGACAAAGAATGAGGAGAATAAGTTCGAGGCACAGAAGTGCAACGGTGTGTTCAGGATACCGAGCAAATATCTGAGAAACATACCGGCAAGCGTGTGGACAAAGCCATTTGACCAGACATTTGAGGTGCAGCTCAGGACAGTACTCTTTGAGGGTTGGCATGAGATAGAGCATGAGATGAGATATAAATATAAGCTTGGATCCGATTCCAAGGAGACGGACCTGTGGACGGGACACGAGGATCTGTCCAGAGTCATGAACAGCATCATAGCAAATCTGGAGCTGTGCGACTGGTCAATCATGCAGATATTCAACAGCATACATGACTCCCAGTACAAGGAGAAGAACTGGGAGAACGCTATCAGAAGCAAATACCGTCTGAGGATAACCCAGGATCCTTTAAAGCCGGAGCTTAGAGAATACCTTGACAAGAATCCGGATATAGTGGCGCAGTTCCATCAGGTTACCAAGAGGGAGCTTGTGGATATACTCCTGAATAAGAAGTATCACAAGGAGCTGACGCCGGACAGAGTCATATATCTCATCAACAAGGAGATAGTCCGCAATGAGTATATTTCCAGACTTTTGGACAAGGAACAGTTTGTTCCGGCAATTAGACCTGATGTGAAGACAGAGATCAAACCAATGGTGCCCAATGTTGTGTACAGCCATATAGTCGGAATCCCAAAGAAAGGATATGTAAAGGCATGTGAGATAGTGTACAGCTGGATCCGGGAACATATCAGTATGGTATTCCCGCAGATGCCGGAGGAACTTACAAGCGTTGATTATTCGACTATAGGATACAAGGTTTATGTTGCATATTCAGATGATGGATATCAGATGGATTTCCAGCACATAAGCAATTCAGAGGCAGGAGTTATCTGGCATGTCACTGCGGATATTATTCCAGATGGAGATATCTATAGACTTAAGGTGGAGAATATCTGTGAGACTATAAATGTAAAGGAGAGACGGTACAGCAGACCAAAGTTCATGAAAGAGATATTTAATGAGGTTGGATTTGTTGATGCCGGAATACTCATGGAGGAGGGCAGCAGTCCGGAGGAGATAAGTTATGATAAGCTCAACACGATAGTTGAGAATCCTGACAGAAATATGCCGATAATTGTAATTGTTAAACCAGATGTGATCCCGGACTGGGCGATCGATTGTGATGGATACATACTCAGAACTGATATGCTGAAAAAGACGCTGAATGGACTTTGTCACGTATATCTGTGCAGCGGAGATTGCAAGGCACGGTATGAGGCTGAGTATGGAAAGGAATCTGTGGACGGTGGAGTTATGATGTGGGAGAAGAACAGCAATTACCCGATATTCTACTCCATGGACATCATCAACCAGAGTTTCTTTGAGGAGGTAAACCACAGCATCAACGAGAATGTTGAATATGAGAAATCATTCAGATATTCACTAAGGGAACAGGTTCATGATGAGTACTTGAAATAATAAATCAGTATCATATTGAGAAGAGAACGGATAAATGGCAAAGCAGAATGTTATAAAGAACAATAAATTTAAGAACGCTTTTAAGATAGCTGCCGCAGCATTATGTGCTGCGGCAATTGTCGCTATAGTGATAATAACGGGCAGACAGAATGCGGATAAGGCAGAGAAGACTTTGAACACAACAGTGATGGGGACAACTGCCTCCATAACTGTGTATGGCAGGAATGGCAGCGACATTATAGATGATATAATGGATCTGGAAAATAATCTTGACGAAAAAGTGATCTCCTGGAGATCTGACGGCTCAGAGGTGTGGAATATAAATCATTCTTATAAAGCTGGTGAGGATTACCAGATAAGCGATGAACTTGCAGATGTACTCGAAAGGACTCTTGAAATATCCGAGGACAATGGAGATCTGCTTGATATAACAATCAGACCGCTTGCCGAGGTTTGGGGCATAGAATCAGGAAGCACGAACGTGCCATCCCAGACTGATATAGATGCTGCGCTGTCAGATGTGGATGTCACACAGGTGACATGCATATCAGCGAAAAACAGCTCTGATGGTAAGCCATATGTCAATATAGCCAAAGAAGGAATGTCTCTGGACTTTGGAGCTGTCGGAAAGGGATATGGATGTGATGTTGCGGCGGATTACCTAGAAGAAACCTCTGTCACGGGTGCGTGCGTTGCGCTTGGAGGAAGTATCATGGTGTATGGAAGCAAGTCGGATGGATCGGACTGGAAGATCGGTGTTAAGGATCCGCGTGCCGGCGAGGAAAGCATCATGGGGGTTATAAGTGCAAAAGACGGGGAGACGCTATTTGTGTCCACTTCGGGAGACTATGAGAAGTATTTTGAGAAAGACGGAAAGAGATATCATCACATATTGGATCCAAAAACTGGGTATCCGGCATGGAAACACACGATAGCAGCTACAGTCGTCTGTGATAACGGACTTTTGAGTGATGCGCTATCTACACTTTGTATGCTTCTGGACAGAGAAGCTGCGATGGAGGCGGTAAACAGATACGGTGCGGAAGCCATACTGATCGATGACCAGATGAATGTATACGTCAGCGATGGACTCAGGGATAGATTTACTTTATCGGGAGCAGGTTACAGTCTGATTCAGGAATGATATATGTTTCAAGACGAATATAGATTATATGGATGATAATGGAAAATGACAGATATGGAAATGAAGGATAAATATACAACAAAAAAACGCGACATCGTGCTTGCAGCGGTGCTGCTCATTTTAGGCGTAACAGGTGTGCTCATAGTGAAATACGGACTTAAGTCTGGAAACACTGCGGATGTATACATAGACGACAAGCTGGTGCAGACGATAGATCTGAGTGTAGATGATGAGTATACATTTCAGACAGATAAGGGCAGTAACACGGTTGAGGTCAGGAATGGTGCGGTCAGCATGAAGTCGGCGGATTGCCCGGATAAAGTATGTGTACGGATGGGAACAAAGAACAGGAACGGTGAGACGATCACATGTCTGCCGCATAAGCTGGTGATAGAGGTTCACGGCGGGCAGGAACAGGAAGTGGATATAAAGTGAGTAAAAGCAGATGGAGTGCAAATAAAATAGCATATATGGGTATGTTCATTGCGATCGCGATGGTATTTTCATACATTGAGTCGCTGATCCCGCTGAATATAGCAGTCCCAGGGGTGAAGCTCGGCCTTGCAAATCTTGTGACGATAGTTGTCATGGTAAAGATGGATACCAGATCTGCATGGATGGTATCTTTGGTGAGGGTGCTGCTGTCAGCGCTGCTATTTGGCAATATGTCGGTGATGATATACAGTCTTGCGGGTGCGGTGCTTAGCCTTATCGTTATGACAGTATGTATGAGATTCAGGATCTTCGGCATTACCGGAACGAGCATACTCGGAGCAGTGGGCCACAATGCAGGACAGGTGATCATGGCAGCGTCGCTCATGAAGAGTGGAAACATCCTGATATACATACCGGTTCTTTGTATATCGGGAACTATAGCGGGGGTGTGTATAGGCCTTGCGGGAGCCGTTCTGGTGAAAAATCTTCCAGATTTTTAAATGATAATATATGCCTGTTTAGGTTGTTTTTGAGACCTTAAAGCGTTATTATAGATAAAGATTTTTTAAAAAATAAACAAGGAAAAGAGGTAGAACATGGGTTTGTTAACATTCCTGGGCGGAATTCATCCATATGAAGGCAAAGAATTGTCAATGGAAAAGCCTGTCAGAGAATACCTTCCGAAGGGCGATTGCGTGTATCCGCTGAGTCAGCACATTGGAGCACCAGCAACCCCTATAGTAAAGAAGGGGGACAGGGTCCTGGTTGGCCAGAAGATCGCTGAGGCCAGCGGATTCGTGTCTGCAAATATACATTCATCCATATCGGGCACAGTCAAGGCTATTGAACCGAGATATGTACCTGGAGGATCAAAGGTAGAATCTATAGTAGTGGAAAATGATGGTCAGTTTGAGGAGATAGACTTCGCTGCGAACGTCAAGGATCTCTCCAGTCTGTACAGAGAGGATGTAAAGGAGATCATAAAGGAGGCTGGTATAGTAGGAATGGGCGGTGCCGGATTCCCTGCAAATGTCAAGTTGTCCCCTAAGAACGAGGATGCGATTGATTACATAATAGTCAATGGTGCAGAGTGTGAGCCATACCTCACATCAGACTACAGAAGAATGCTGGAGGAGCCAGATAAGCTCATTCTTGGACTGGAGATATGTATAAATCTGTTTGACCATGCAAAGGGAATCATAGCAATAGAGGATAACAAGCCGGAGGCTATCGCAATCCTGTCGGACAAGGTCAAGGACAATGACAAGATAGAAGTTCATGTGATGAAGACCAAGTATCCCCAGGGTGCCGAGCGTCAGCTCATATATGCCAACACGGGAAGATATGTCAACTCTAAGATGCTTCCTGCAGATGCCGGATGTATAGTGCACAACGTAGACACGATAGTGTCCATATATGAGGCAGTCGTAGAGGGAAGACCTCTCTATTCAAGAATAGTGACAATAACAGGTGATGCCATAGAGAATCCGTGTAACCTTATGGTCAGGACCGGAACGAACTGTCAGGAACTCATAGAGGCTGCGGGTGGCTTCAAGGACGGTGTGGTTCCAGAGAAGGTCATTTCGGGCGGACCTATGATGGGAAAAGCCCTTTTCTCTCTAGATGTGCCGGCAACCAAGGGTGTGTCAGCACTGCTCTGCATGACGCATGATGAGGTGGCAGAGCTTGAACCTAGCAATTGTATAAGGTGCGGACGCTGCGTTGATGTGTGTCCGGGACGAGTTGTGCCTTCACTGCTTGCTTCACTTGCTGAGCACGGAGACACCGATGGTTTCCTCGCTCACAACGGAATGGAGTGTTGTGAATGCGGATGTTGTTCATATGTATGTCCAGCCAAGAGACATCTGACACAGACCATCGCCGGAACAAGAAAATCTATAATAGCAAATAAAAAAAAGTAGGAGGTGCCAACATTGGATAATACATTTAAGATTTCGTCATCTCCACACGTAAGAGATAAGCGAAGTACACAGAGCATTATGCGGGATGTGATCATTGCATTGCTCCCTGCAACCATATTTGGAATCATCAACTTTGAGATCAATGCCATGATACTCATACTCACATGCGTGGTTTCATGCGTGCTGTTCGAGTGGCTGTATCAGAAGATGATGAACAGAAAGGTGACAATATACGATCTCAGCGCTGTTGTGACAGGACTTTTGCTGGCGCTGAACCTCTCACCGGATGTACCAATCTGGATGGCTATACTCGGAAGTGCATTTGCAATCATTATAGTAAAGCAGCTCTTTGGCGGACTGGGATTCAACTTCATGAACCCGGCACTGGGTGCTAGATGCTTCCTGCTCATATCATTTGCAGGAAGAATGACATCTTTCTCGTATGACGGAGTTACAACAGCCACACCTCTTGCGGTTCTCAAGAACACAGGAGATCTTGCAAATGTAAACGTACTTCACATGTTCCTTGGAAACATACCCGGAACAATAGGTGAGACATCAGTTGTATGTATTCTTGTAGGTGCGGCATATCTTCTGATAAGAAGAGTCATAAAGCCAGTTATACCACTTACATATATAGGAACATTTGCAGTTCTCATTATGATATATGCGCTTGCATCGGGAAGAGGATTTGATCTGACATTCCTTGCGGCACATTTGTGTGGTGGCGGTTTGATGTTAGGTGCATTCTTCATGGCAACTGACTATGTCACATCACCTATAACACCGGCAGGTAAGGTAGTGTTTGGTGTTATACTCGGTATACTCACATTCTGTTTTAGAATATATGGCGGTTCTGCCGAGGGTGTATCGTACGCAATTATATTCTCAAACCTTCTTGTTCCGCTAATCGAGAGATGGACGCAGCCAAAGAGTTTCGGTGAGGGCGCAGAGCTTGCAGCCCAGGGAGACACATCTGGAACAAAGTCAAAGATGGATACAAGGTCTATAATCATAGCGACTATAGCGATCATGATTATCACGGTTATAGCCGGATTTGCACTGGCATATGTATATAAGGTCACTAAGGATCCTATAGCTGTGACAGAGCAGAAGGCGAAGGAGGAGGCATACAAGGCAGTATTTGGTGATGCGGATTCATTTGACAGCTATTCAGACTTTGATGCCGATGCGGCTGCAAAGGTTCTTAAGGATGCCGGATACAATGCAGATATTGACGAAGCTGTGGAGGCGAAGAACAGTGACGGATCAGTACTTGGATATGTAGTGACAGTGACATCTCATGAGGCATACAGCGGTGATCTCCAACTTGCAATGGGTGTCAGGACCGATGGAACCACAAATGGAATATCGTTCCTTTCACTTTCAGAGACAGCAGGTCTTGGAATGGAGGCCGACACGGACAGCTTCAAGTCACAGTTTGCAGGAAAGAAAGTTGACAAATTCAAGTACACCAAGTCCGGTGCCACTGTGGATGAGGAGATAGATGCCCTGTCTGGTGCAACGATCACGACTAACGCTGTCACAAATGCTGTGGATGCAGGCCTTGAGTATGTGAAGTCAATTAATGGCGGAGCTGCGGATCCGTCAAATGCATTGGATGAAACGGATGCATCGAATGGAGGTGACAAGTAATGGGAAAATGTACAGAGCGTTTATATAACGGTATTGTGAAAGAGAACCCGACCTTTGTACAGATGCTTGGAATGTGTCCAACACTTGCGGTCACATCATCTGCCATCAACGGTGCGGGCATGGGACTTACGACCACATGTATTCTAGTGCTCAGCAACTTCATGATCTCAGCACTCAGAAAGGTTATACCGGATAAGGTCAGAATACCTTCATTTATAGTTATCATAGCTTCATTTGTTACTATCATACAGTTCCTGCTGCAGGCGTACCTGCCATCACTCAACAGTAGCCTTGGACTGTATATACCACTTATAGTTGTAAACTGTATCATCCTTGGACGTGCCGAGGCATATGCTTCCAAGAACAAGGTCCTTCCATCTATATTTGATGGACTTGGAATGGGACTTGGATTTACAGTTGGACTTACGCTCATAGGAATGTTCAGAGAGCTTGTCGGAAAGGGCTGTGTGTTCGGATTCCAGATACTTGGTGACGGCAATAGGCTTCAGAGCTCATCAGGAATAGTAAAGGGGATCGGCAATGTGCTCAGCCTTTACACACCGATAACGATATTTGTACTTGCACCGGGAGCGTTCTTCGTGCTTGCGTTTATCATTGCATTTATCAATAGAAGAAATGCAAAGAAGGCAGCCGAGGCTCTGGCAAATGGACAGGAGATACCGGAAGCATGCAGACCTGATTCATGTGCTGGATGTATCAATGCGGCATGTTGCGGAAAGCTGACATCAGAGGTTTCTTTAAATGTAGCCGAGGCACCTTCAAAGGCAGCAGCCTCAGGGGATACAAAGCAGGTTAAGCAGGATGAAAAGACATCTGTAGCAGATAATAAGACGGAGGATGCTCATAGGGAAGAGCCGAGACTCAGCCCATATGCGCCGACTAGAGAGTCAGTTCTGGCGGATATAAAGCTTGTCCCTAACGCTACAGGAAAGATGCTTAAGGAACATGCCGAGGCAGATAAAAAAGAAGATAAGCCGGAGAAAGTGCAGGATGTAGAAAAGGCTTCCCAGTCGGTCCAGGAGCAGGAGGCTCAGCCGGAAAGACAGCCAGAGGAGCCACAGGCACAGCCGGGAGATCTGCATCAGTCTCAACCGGAGTCCGATAAGCCAGATGAATCAAATCAGGATGTCGAGGACGATAAGATGTCTGATGATTCACAGAACAATGATTCAGACATAAAGCTTAAGGAGACAATGGCTCATATAAAGAAGAAAAAAGGAAAGGGAGGTAGGAGATAATGAATATTTTATTGTTAGCTATCGGAGCAGCACTTGTAAATAATGTTATTCTCAGCCAGTTCCTTGGATTGTGTCCTTTCCTTGGAGTGTCAAAGAGTGTCAACACTGCGACAGGAATGGGAGCGGCGGTTATATTTGTAATGACCATAGCATCATTTGTCACCAGCGTTGTGTATTACGGAATACTGAGAAGATTCGGTCTTGAGTATCTCAACACCATAGTGTTTATCCTTGTGATCGCAGCACTTGTGCAGTTCGTTGAGATGTTCCTCAAGAAGAAGGTAAAGTCACTGTATGAATCACTCGGAGTGTACCTTCCACTTATCACAACAAACTGTGCGGTTCTTGGTATCGCTCTTTCAAATGTACAGAGTGGTTACGGCATACTGGAGAGCACCATCAACGGATGCGGATCTGCGGTTGGCTTCACCGTCGCAATAGTGATACTTGCAGGAATAAGAGAGAGACTTGAGCATAGCCCTATACCTGAGTCGTTCAAGGGAACACCTATAGTTCTCATCACATCAGGCCTCATGGCGATCGCGTTCTTTGGTTTCTCAGGATTGATATAAGGAGGGTGCGGTATGACAGGAATATTGATAGCTGTGGCAGTTGTCGCAGGCGTAGGTATTGTGATAGGTATCCTTCTGGGTGTCGCAGGAGAAAAATTTAAGGTAGAAGTAGATGAGAAAGAAATAGCAGTAAGGGAGCTCCTCCCGGGAAATAACTGCGGAGGATGTGGATATCCTGGATGTGACGGACTGGCAGCAGCCATTGCAAAAGGTGAGATGCCCCCATCGGCATGTCCCGTCGGAGGAGAAGCTGTAGCGGCAAAGATCAGTGAGGTCATGGGCGTGGAAAACGCTGAAAATACAAAGTATGTGGCATTTGTCAAGTGCGCAGGGGACTGTGAGAAGGCAAAAGATGTGTACGAATATGTGGGACCTAGAGACTGCAAGCTGGCTCAGAATAATCCGAACAGTGGACCGAAGGCGTGTACATACGGATGTACAGGATATGGATCTTGTAAAGCGGTATGTGAGTTCGGGGCTATTGACATTATAGACGGAATTGCTGTAATTAATAAGGAGAAGTGTAAGGCGTGCGGTAAATGCGTTACAGAGTGTCCAAGACATCTGATAGAGCTTGTTCCATACGATGCGGAGAGACTTGTCAGATGTAACTCCCACGACAAGGGACTTCAGGTCAAGGCGGCCTGCAGCGCAGGTTGTATCGGATGTACCTTGTGTGCAAGAAACTGTGAGGCTGGAGCCATCACCATGGATAGAAATCTTGCCCACATCGATCCAGAGAAATGTACAAATTGTGGCGTATGCAAAGACAAGTGCCCAGTTAAAATTATATCGTAAGAAGGACCCGCCGCAAGGTGGGAGATTTCTTACGATGAAGCAGACGCCGCGCGAAGCGCCCCTAATGCGTCTGCACATTAATCGTAAGAAGGACCCGCCGCAAGGTGGGAGATTTCTTACGGTGAAGCAGACGCCGTGCGAAGCGCCTCTAATGCGTCTGCACTATAATATCGTAAGGAGAATATAATATATGAGATGCCCATTTTGCTCAGCAGATGATACCAAGGTCATTGATTCCAGACCAGCGGAGGATGGAAGTGCCATCAGAAGAAGAAGACAGTGTGATGCGTGTGGCAAGAGATTTACCACATATGAGAAGGTTGAGACCATACCACTCATAGTCATTAAGAAGGATAAGAACAGAGAGACATATGACCGTTCAAAGATAGAGTCAGGAGTCATAAAGTCATGTCACAAGAGACCGGTGTCGGCGGAGGCTGTCACAAAGTGTATAGATGATATAGAGAACACCATCTTTAATATGGAAGTCAGGGAGATAGAGAGCACGACCATAGGTGAGATAGTCATGGACAAGATAAAGGACCTCGATCAGGTAGCATATGTAAGATTTGCATCGGTGTACAGAGAATTCAAGGATGTGAATACATTTATGGATGAGCTCGGCAAACTGCTCACAAACAATTCGGAGAAGCGATGACGGGAACATACAACACTATAATCAGCGAGGGACAGGACGAGATAGTCGAGAAGAAGTCGAGATTTATCGGATATGCAGTACCTGTCTCCACAGAAGAAGAGGCATATGCTTTTGTTGAAAGGATAAAGAAGCAGCACTATGATGCGAGACACAACTGCTTTGCATTTGCCATAGGAAGTGAGAATACGCTTCTCAGGTTTTCGGACGACGGTGAACCACAGGGAACGGCGGGAAAGCCTATACTTGAGGTGATAACCGGAAATCAGGTGGTGAATATATGCATAGTTGTGACAAGATATTTCGGAGGCACGCTGCTCGGAACAGGTGGCCTGGTGAGGGCGTACACAGAAGCGGCGAAGCTTGCACTGGCAGATGCCGGTATTCATACGATGCAGCTCATGAAGCTGGTGAGTATCACTACGAATTATAATGATTCTGGGAAAGTACAATATCTTCTGAGCAACAGCCAGGCAGTTATAGACGGAACAGATTACACTATGGATGTGTGTTTCAAGATCGCGATTCCGGCTGACGAGTATGACCGTTTAGAAAAGCAGATAACTGAGTCTACATCTGCGAGAGCTGTGCTAGAAGTAACGGGAGAAGAGTACAGATGATGACAAACGGCATGGCAATTGTGAATACCTTATATCGCCTGAGTATCATACCGGTCAGCATGGAAGATGCAAGACTAATGACAGATACTACAGCTATGTGAACCGTTATGTACAAAATGCTGGCATAACTCATATATATGATCAAAGATATAAAACTCATGATAGCAGCGGGAATTATTCCAGCTGCTATATTTTTTGTGCAAAAGGACAGTTTTCTATATCCGGGCAGGCTCGAATATACACCGTTGTCTAAATCTTTAAGATAGTTCTGGGTACCCAGCAGTGCGCAGATAAATATAGTCATGTAGATCAGCAGTTCGGCAGGAAAGTTGTTTGGAACGATCTTGTCAGGGGATGTATATTTGCCTGAAAGACCTCCGCTTATGGAGAAAATGTCATCATTTTCTATATATCCGTTGAAGCGCTCCCTGATAAATTTGCCTGCACGGTCTTCTATATCAATGCTGGTTGTATCGAATATATATCGATTTCCCAGCATGTTTATGGACATATCAGCGGCATATGCGTAGAGAAGTGCCGCGTAGACTGATTCACATGTAACGTTTTCAAATGAACTTCCAGCAGAGGTGTAGACATCTACTTTGACATTTGTGTCCATATGGATCATAGCCTGGCTGAAATCTACGGGAAAACTGTATCCTGCGTCAAGCTTACCGGATGCCACATCATCTTTCATATCAGGCAGAGACTCATATGGCTGAAATGTAAATACGGTTGCGGTGTTGTACAGATAGCCGGTGAAAGAGTCAGTATATTCGTCCGGCGTCTCGATAAATATACCTGAGACGATCTCGGTGGACTGCTTTTTTTCAGGCAATACGTGGACAAGTATAAGAGCCATAGGTATCAGCATCAAAACAGCTATCATGGCTGGTCTGCAAAGCATTCTCTTTATCAGTATATTGATCTGCACAAGGTTTTTCATATATCCTCCTTATGAAAAGTATTGACACATAAAATGGACAAGTCTGTTAAATGGAGATAGCTGGCAAAACTCTTTAGCAAAGTTTGGAAGCATGGCCTCCGGCACAAAAAATCCGCTGAGGTATGCAAGTATCATGGCTGTCACGGTGAGAAAAAGAACGCATCCGTTTGTTCCGGCAGGTACAAAACATGCGATGATTATTAACAGTGTGACAAGGGCTGATACGGCAAGTCCGAACAACGATCCGGTAGCAGTCATGTGGATCTGAAGCTGATCTGTGAAAATAGATACGGCAGACAAGGCGGTGTATACAGTCATATAAAGCAGATACTCCCAGGTAAATACGGATAAAAAGCTGCTGAAAGTCCTGCTGGCAGCTCCTATACCGTATGAACGCAGTCGGGTTTTGTATGAATTCGGTATATCAATTATGAATGGGATAAATACGGAACCACTCAGCATCATCATGAGAACAACAGCGGCACATGTGTAGAAGGTGGTTGTACTGACTGCCCGTACTGCATTTATCTCATTTACAGCAAATGTAGAAGCCCTGTTTAATACCTGGCTTAGGAACATAGCGTTGATATCATTGCTGAGCTGCTCCTGCATCTTTGCTGGAAGCTCCATATCTCTGCCTATTGCCTGGACAGAATATATTGCAGCCTGTGATATTCCGAGCATTGATGATGTGGAACGGAAAAGATCGTTCAACACAAATGTGTTGATAGAGTGCATGTCGGAGTAGTATACCTCCACAGGCGTGTTTGTGCCATCCATGATGTCGCTTATTATATTGTCGGGAACATATATCACTGCAAACAACTTTTTATCTTCAAGCATCGATAAAGCTGTGCCTTTGTCGGATATTTCAGTGAACACGCATGATGTGCGGTAACTGTCCATGTCCTCTATGGTTGAGTAAGCCATGCGCGCCATTTTTGAGTCGGCGCTCATAACAATGCCGATGTTAAGTGGAGTCTGATCATCATCGGAATAGAGTATATCATCAGCCTTTATGGCAAGACCAAGAAGCACAGACATGATGACAAATGCAGCAATTATCATGTATATTCCGTAACCGGTTATTCTCTTGAAATCAGTTTTTATGAGTCTGAAAAACATAGTACTCCTTTGATAAAGCTGACGATGGTTCAGTACAAAAGTTTCAAATAAGTATCAGAGGCAAATCCGTCAGGATCTGTTTTCTTGTCCAGGGCAAGGCGGATGTGACCTCCTTTTAAAGTGTATATCTGGTCACAGATATCCAGAGCCGATGTCTCGTGTGTTGCGATGATAACACTTCCTCCGCATGCAGTGTATGACTGCAGATATCTCAGAATACCGTTTTTGCAGAGAAGGTCAAGGGATGCCAGGGGTTCATCGAGAAGCAGAAGATCAGGATCTGACATCATAGTGATGGCTAGACTCAGACGCTTCTTCATTCCGCCGGATAACTTGGACACCCGCTTGTCAAGAAATGTATCAACACCGAGACTTCGGCATATGCTCATGTTGTGTTCATTCAGTACGGATCGCTTGCTTCCCGGATTCCACAATCTGATATTGTCAAGGGCACTAAGCTCGGGAAGAAGTGGATAGTCCTGTGGTAGAAGGGCTGTGGAGGCAGGAGTGTCAAATCCAAAGCTCCCGGAGTCCGGTTTTATGCTGCCGGCGAGAATTCCGAGCAAGGTTGATTTGCCAGAACCATTGATTCCAAGAAGAGCAATGCACTGTCCTGGTTCCACAGTCAGAGATATATCGGTGAGGACCTTGTTTTTTCCGTAGCTTTTATTTATCGAGGAAACATAAAACATTTTAGTATTCCTCCTCAATGACGTGAAAATCAAGATAATCGAAATCTATATCCTCAACGAAATTGTCGGCTGTGAATCTTGTTCTGGCATTCTGTATGAACTCATCCTTGTTCTTTTTCAGCCAGATAGGCTTAGCCAGATCAAACTCATAACACATATCCTCAAGGGCTTTGTATACCTTGTGGGTGCGCGTCATTTCGTAATCATTTATGCATATGACAGTATCCTTTAAGAGACGGTTGTCCTTTATAAGCTTTCCCCATACTCTAAACATATGTTGTCCTCCTGTAATTTTTATTACCTGATTAGTATATATCATTTGTGCACAGAATTAAAACATTAAAGACACAAATATGACACATTTAATGCGTATAGTATCAACTGTAAGAAAGAGATAGGGAAATAAATCCCACGAAGATAAAAATTATAGAAAGCATTAGTCAAGAATCAAACATGTGAAAGGATGATAGATATGGAACAGGACAACAGAAATCAGATAAACGGCGAAAATATTTCAAATGCTTCAGCCGGTGGCACACAGCCGGAACAGAATACTCAGAGCAGTCAGAACATGCATCCAGAGCAAACTGGTCAGGGAACGCAGCAGGATAGCCTGTATCATTACAGTTATATGAACAATAAGGGTGATGCAAGATTTGACAGACCTGCAGGAGAGACTTCACAGCAGAGAATGGGTGCACAGACACAGAATATGCGTGAAACAGCAAATGTACAGGGTGGTACACAGAATACAGCGTATTCGGGATTTCAGAGAAATGTAAATGGCATGGAGGCTTGGTATGACAGCCAGAGAATGAATGCCGGATATCAGAATCCAGAAAATAATGTGGGTGGATATGGACAGGGAAGTCAGTCGGTGCCTCACAAGACTGAGACTTCACACAAGCATGAGAAACAGCCTAAGCCAAAGAAGAACAGCGGAAAGAAGAGCGGGGTTGGCAAGAAGGCAGCCGGAGTCGTAGCGGCAGCAGTTGTTTTCGGACTGGTTGCCGGAGTTGTATTCCAGGGTGTCAGATATGGTTCAGATAAGATGCTGAACAAGAACAGCGCGACTACTGAAGCGAGCGCAGATGCAACTACCGAGAACAATGCACCGCAGCTCAAGCAGGCGTCATCGGATGCCACAAACACAGTTTATGATGTGGCAACAGTTGCCCAGAAGGTCATGCCGTCTATAGTATCTATCACAGGTACATATGTGACAACATATGACTATTGGTTCAACTCATATCAGCAGGAGTCAACAGGAGCTGGTTCAGGAATCATTATAGGAAAGGATGACCAGTATCTGTATCTTGCAACAAACTATCACGTAGTACAGAATGCCAAGTCATTGTCTGTAACATTTGTCAATGACAAGAGTGCAGATGCAACGGTAAAGGGATACGTAGAGAACAATGATATAGCAGTTGTAACAGTTAAGCTTGCAGATATATCTGATGACACTTTGAATGAGATAAAGGAGATTCAGGTAGGTTCATCGGATGACCTCTCAGTAGGTGATCCTTGCGTGGCTATAGGAAATGCACTTGGATATGGACAGTCAGTGACAGTTGGATATATAAGCGCACTCAACAGAGAGATCAGCGCATCGGATGAGACAGTAAAGGTTCTTCAGACAGATGCGGCCATCAACCCTGGTAACAGTGGCGGTGCTCTTGTAAATATGCAGGGAGAACTTATCGGTATAAATACAGCAAAGTATTCAGATACAAGCGTTGAAGGCATGGGATATGCACTTCCTATCTCAGACATACAGGACATCATCAATGACCTTATAGCAGGCAAGAAGGTGGCAAGTGACGGAACAGCATCAGGCCAGGCTTACCTTGGAATTTCAGCACAGACAATAACAAGCCAGTACTCACAGCTGCTAAATATGCCAGAGGGCGTTTACATCTCATCAGTAGAGCAGGGATCAGCAGCAGAGGAGTGCGGACTTCAGTCAGGTGATATCATTTGCAGCCTTGACGGTGAGGACATAGCAGATATGGATACATTCCATGACAGGATAGTTGCTTGTAAGCCGGGCGATAAGGTAACCATCGTATACTACAGAAATAACAATGGTAACTATGAAAAGCAGACAACCACAGCGACACTGCAGGAGAAACAGTAAGATAAAATTCAGTGGTGATTTAGCACGGTGCTAACAGAACTGAAAGCCTATAGATTGAGATAACGGCATCTGTAAGTGAAATTACAGGTGCCGTTTTAGTTATGTGGCAGCGCGGCGAAGTATGCGCTTGCAAATTTAGTTAAAATGGTGCATTATATGACAGGATAACTGCGCCCACATAAAAAGATACTGGTGGGCATTAAATACCACCCGAATGTGGGTGGAATGCGACATTAAAAGAAAGGTTTACATAAAATGTACAAGATACTTTGTAAAGACGGAAGAGCAAAGAGAGCTGAATTTCAGACCGTACACGGAACAGTGCAGACACCTCTGTTTATGAACGTGGGTACAGCTGCGGCCATAAAGGGTGCGGTGGCAACCACCGACCTAAAGGATATTGGCTGCCAGATAGAGCTTTCAAATACATATCATCTTCATGTGAGACCTGGAGACAAGATAGTAAAGCAGATGGGAGGTCTGCACAAGTTTATGTACTGGGACAGGCCGATACTTACCGATTCAGGCGGATTTCAGGTCTTCTCACTGGCTGGACTCAGGAAGATAAAGGAAGAAGGAGTTACATTTAACTCACATGTCGATGGACGAAAGATATTTATGGGACCGGAGGAGAGTATGCAGATACAGTCCAATCTGGCATCTACTATAGCGATGGCATTTGATGAGTGTGCCCCTGCACTAGCGGACAGACAGTATGTGGAGAATTCGGTTGCGAGAACTGCCAGATGGCTTGTAAGATGCAAGAATGAGATGGAGAGACTTAACAGCCTTCCAGATACCATAAACAAGAATCAGCTCTTATTTGGAATCAATCAGGGGGCGATATATGATGATATCAGAATTGATCATGCAAAGAGGATAAGCGAGCTTGACCTTCCGGGATATGCGATTGGCGGGCTTGCCGTTGGAGAGTCTGCGGAGCAGATGTATCATATACTCGATGTCACTGTGCCACATCTTCCGGAGGACAGACCGACATACCTCATGGGCGTTGGAACTCCTGCAAATATTCTTGAGGCAGTGGACAGAGGAGTGGATTTCTTTGATTGTGTATATCCATCAAGAAATGGCCGACATGCCCACGTATACACTAAGCATGGAAAACTTAATCTCAAGAATGCAAGATTTGAGACAGATGACAGACCGATAGAGGAAGGATGTGGCTGTCCGGCATGCCAGCATTACAGCAGAGCGTATATAAGACATCTCTTAAAAGCAAATGAAATGTTGGGGATGAGATTTTGTGTCTTGCATAATTTGTATTTTTATAATAATATGATGAAAGAAATCAGAGAGGCTATTGAAGAAGGAAGATATCAGTCATATAAGAAATCGATGCTTGAAAGCCTTGCTGGTGGAGAACAGTAGGTAGAATATATGTTAGGATATATAGTGATTATGTGTTAAGCATATATCTGACTGTAAATAATTAAGAAGGAGACTAGAGAATGAACTCACTTTCAACTATTTTGTCAAATGCATCTTCAGGTGCATCAGGTGCCAGTGGCGGTGCTAATATTATGATCATAATTGTTTATGTTGTTGTATTTGGTGCTATCATTTATTTTTTTATGATAAGACCACAGAAGAAGCAGCAGGCAAAGACACAGGATATGCAGAAACGTATTGAACCGGGTGATAATATCATGACAACAAGCGGATTTTATGGAACAGTACTTGACGTTGTTGATGATACAACTATCATAGTTGAGTTTGGAAACAATAAGAACTGCCGTATTCCAATGCACAAGAGTGCAGTTGCTGAACTTGAGAAGCAGGGCAGTGCAGTTGAGTCAGAGGATGACAAGAGCAAGAAATAATTTTTGTTTTTAATATCTGATGATATTATCGATGATTCGATCAATGATTCAATCATGGATAGCATAAAACATAAAAAGGTAAGAGGATCTGGTCAATGTTTGATCAGGTCCTCTTACCTTTTTATGTTTTAGTGCAGAGCTACTTTTGACAGTAGTTCTTAATGTCGTGGAATACCGCTTCTGTGATCCTGAGTCCGCCCCTGCCGCTGCCGACAGATATGTCAGGCTTTGCTGCGCCGTGAAAGTCGGAACCACCGGATATTAGGAGTCCGTGGGCTCTGGCGATTTCCCTGAGTTTGCCGGATTCATAGGAGTTGTTGGAGGAGTGATAGACTTCAAGACCTGCAAGACCGAAGGTTTTAAGTTCTTCGAGCATTTCTTTTATCTGCTTGTATCCGAATCCGTACAGGAGCGGATGCGCGACAAATGCAGCTTTTCCGTATGTGTTTATAAGTTCTATGGCCTCATCGGCTGGAATATCCGGGGTAGGTATGTAGTACTTAGATTTTTTGCCGAGATATTTTTTAAACGCTTGATTCATGTCACGGCATATGCCGTCTGCTATTAGAATCCTTGCAAAATGTGCTCTGGTTACGACAGTGTCAAGGTTGCCATGCTGAAGTCTCTCCATTGTCATGTCTATGCCATCTGCGCGGAAACGGGCACACATTGCCTCATTTCTGTCATAGCGTGCCTGCTTGATAGCTGCCAGGCGGGATATGAGCTCCGGATCGGTGTAGTCCATGTAAAAACCCAGTATATGGATCTCTACGCCGTGGTAAATTGCGGACATCTCTATTCCCGGAACAACTGTTATATGACGATCGCCACTGGATGAAAATGCAGATCCATTTTCCTTGGTGTTGGGGACTACCTCAGATGGCAGTGAGGCGTTGTGGTGCTTAGCATATGAGATGGCTTCGGAAACTCCGTCAATGGTATCGTGATCGGTGATAGCTATTGCTGCAAGCCCCTTATCTATTGCAAGCTGGCAGACCTCTGACGGTGAGCAGGAGCCATCTGATGCTGTAGTGTGAAGATGCATATCTATAAATCTCATGGTTGACCTCCCTGATATTGCTGTGAGCGTAATGGCTACAGACAAATTGTCATTTATAATACAAGTCCATATCACAGCGCATCACGTATTTTATTACAGAGTTATTTTATAATATTGGGGATGTGATGTTCAAGGTCATATAGAAGATTTGAAAAGTATTTGAAAAGTTATCAAAAAAAATATCAATAAGAATGTGTGTACTTGATAAAGTACATGTAAATGCGACAAATTTTTTCAATAAGCTATGGACTTCAAGGGTGTTTTGTGAGAAAATACCACTGATGGTTTGAATTAGAGAATTCGAAACCGCTTTTAAGAATTCATATTTTGAAAGGAGTTTCACAATGATTTACACTAAGGAAGTTGAAAACATGTGCCCTGTAGCAAAGGGTGCAAAGCATGAGCCAGCTCCTATTCCAGAAGAAGGAAAGTGGGTTTACTCAAAGGAAATCAAAGATATCTCTGGTTTTACACATGGTGTAGGCTGGTGTGCACCACAGCAGGGTGCCTGCAAGCTTTCACTTAACGTAAAAGAGGGTGTTATCGAGGAGGCTCTTGTTGAGACTATTGGATGTTCAGGTATGACACATTCAGCAGCTATGGCAGCTGAGATCCTTCAGGGTAAGACAATCCTTGAGGCTCTCAACACTGACCTTGTGTGCGATGCTATCAATACAGCAATGAGAGAGTTATTCCTTCAGATCGTATACGGACGTACACAGAGTGCATTCTCAGATGATGGACTTGCAGTTGGTGCCGGACTTGAGGATCTTGGAAAGGGTCTTCGTTCACAGGTTGGTACAATGTACGCAACAAAGGCTAAGGGTGTTCGTTACCTTGAGATGGCAGAGGGTTATGTAACAGGAATCGCACTTGATGCAGATGACGAAGTTATCGGATACCAGTTCGTTTCTCTTGGAAAGATGACTGACTTTATCAAGAAGGGTGATGACCCTAACACAGCTTGGGAGAAGGCTTCAGGTTCATATGGACGTGTTAAGCCAGAGCAGGGCGCTGTTAAGATCATCGATCCACGTAAAGAGTAGTCGGAAAAAGAGGAAAGGAGAACGAGACAATGGCATTATTTGAATCATATGAAAGAAGAATAGACCAGATAAACGCTGTACTTAACAGCTATGGAATCAGCTCAATCGAAGAAGCTGAGAAGATCACAAAGGACGCTGGACTTGACGTTTACAATCAGGTAAAGGGTATTCAGCCAATTTGTTTTGAGAATGCTTGCTGGGCATACACAGTAGGTGCAGCAATCGCTATCAAGAAGGGATGCAGAAAGGCAGCAGACGCAGCAGCAGCTATCGGCGAGGGTCTTCAGGCATTCTGTATACCAGGTTCTGTTGCAGATCATCGTAAGGTTGGTCTTGGACATGGTAACCTTGGTAAGATGTTACTTGAGGAGGAGACAGAGTGCTTCTGTTTCTTAGCAGGTCATGAGTCATTTGCAGCAGCTGAGGGTGCTATCGGTATCGCTGAGAAGGCTAACAAGGTTCGTAAAAAACCTCTTAGAGTTATCCTTAACGGTCTTGGTAAGGATGCAGCTCAGATCATCTCAAGAATCAATGGATTTACATATGTTGAGACAAAGTATGACTACAAGAAGGCTGAGCTCAATGTAGTATACGAGAAGGCATATTCAGATGGTATCCGTGCAACAGTTAAGTGCTACGGCGCTGACGATGTTCAGGAAGGTGTTGCTATCATGCACAAGGAGAATGTTGGTGTATCTATCACAGGTAACTCAACAAACCCTACACGTTTCCAGCATCCAGTTGCAGGTACATACAAGAAGGAGTGTATCGAGCAGGGTAAGAAGTACTTCTCAGTAGCATCAGGCGGTGGTACAGGACGTACACTTCACCCAGATAACATGGCAGCAGGTCCTGCTTCATACGGTATGACAGATACTCTTGGACGTATGCACAGTGATGCACAGTTCGCTGGTTCATCATCAGTTCCTGCACACGTAGAGATGATGGGACTTATCGGAATGGGTAACAACCCTATGGTTGGTGCTACAGTTGCTGTAGCTGTTTCTGTTGAGGAAGCTGCTAACGCTGGTAAATTCTAAGTAAAATCAAGGCTTTGGGGAATTGTGAGATAATTCAGAATTTTCCAAAAACTTGTCCACATTCAGTATAAAATGTGTTTTTGTCCACATTTTGTCCACGTAAAAAAATTTGTCCACGTAATCTTGCGTGGACACGTGGACAAAAAATGTGGATTTTTTATATTTAATATAGCTCATTTATTATATCTTCTACCTGAACATTCATGGCAGTTGTAGGGTGAACATATCTTTCAGTTATTTCAACATCAGTATGTCCGAGTCTGTATTGTATCATAGGCATTTGTACACCTTTTTCAAGAAGTATGGTTGCATGTGTGTGTCTTAGTGAATGAAAATCCCAATCTTCGGATATAGCTATTCCATTCTTAGTAGCCTTGCCGTGGATTACACGGCTAACATGTTTCATTATGTCTGGCTTTATATATTCCCCATTTTCTCTTTGGGTAACAAATTCCATAGGTTCAGCGTTTGGATCATCCATAACAATATGGTTATCTTTATCAACGCCTGCCTGGCGATGGAACTCTCTATAAAACAGTTTGGCTTTCTCCTGGTGATCTTTTTCTTCCTGTAAGAGTTCGATGGTTTTTGTGTCAAGGGATATTGTCCTGAAGCTGTCGTATTTGGGGTTACATATAGTGTATAGCTTGTCACCATCGTATTTCTGCACCTGTCGGTTTACAGATAGTGTACCCTTATCAAAATCAATATCGGACCATGTGATGGCAAATGCCTCACTGATGCGGAGACCACATCTATAACCAAGGATCAGAGGTATATGAGCAGTAGACCCTTTTGGGAATCTGGCCATTATATGATTCCATTCTTCATGAGTGACAACACGGCGGATTTTTTTCCTTGTCGGAACATCTTCAGAGGTTGCCCTTGGCTGAGGGAGCTTTATATATATAGCTGGACTCTGAGCAATATACCGGCATGGTTCCACAGCATAAGAAAATGCACCAGTAAGTATACCTTTCAGATCGGTCAAGGTATTGCGTGAATACCCGGAGTTAAATTTCTCATTTATGAGATCCTGAAGTGCAGCAGGTGTAATTGATTTTAAGTAATATTCACCGAGAGTAGGGCGGATGTGGTTATTGATTCTCTTTCGATAAGTGTCACATGTGCTCTGGGCAAGATTTGTCTTGCAGTATGTATCAAGCCAATAATCAAGATAGTCAGAGAAAGACATATCAGATGGGGTAAAAATCTGTCCAGACTTGTTATATTCTGCAAGGGCAGCAGTACCGGCATCAAGCGCATCCTTTTTGGTATTGAAACCAGATTCACTGTGATGGTATCGCTTACCACCTATGGATGCTGTTTCAAAGCGGTATTCCCAGTTTGCTGGTTTGGGTCTGCCGTCTTTATAGAATTTGTTCTTGTTCCTATTTCTTGTAAGTATCTTCATATAGATCATCCTTCCTAAAAATAGGCATAAAAAATAAGCCTACTAAAATGAGAAGGCTTATGATATAATGTAGTTTGTTGAAACGTTAGTCATAAGCCTTCGGTTTGTGGGTAACTTCCCTCAGGTGTTCCAGCATCTGGGGGATTTTTATTTTGAACTATTTCCAAATTGGAATAGGTTCATACAACGTAAAAGACCCCGCATTTCTGCGAGGTCTAAAATATTAAGAAAAATAACTACATAAAATTCGTGCCCTATAGGCGGCTTAATATAGTTATTATAATCAAAATCTATCTCGCATTCAACTATAAAAAATATCATTAGCATACGGTTTATAGTTTTTTTACCTTATTATTTTTCTATCTCCTCGACCTTGTTTGGTGTTTTCAATTTAGGTGTGCGTATTCCATCTATGTGTTCAAATAAATCTTCTTTTATCGGTGCACCCATTGGATCCAGTATAAAGTCTATGCCTTCTCTTCGAGCCTGTTTGGCGGCGGGCACAAAATCACTATCACCAGAAATGAGAACAATTTGATTTACTTGGTTTTTAAAAGCAAGAGACGATATATCCACACCAATTCTCATATCAACCCCTTTTTGCTCTATATTAAGAACAAGATCTTGCTGACTTATATCCTCAACTTCCAATTTGCCTTGAAGAAGTTTTTTGGTAGCCTCAGTGTTAAGATGATAGTTGAGTTGTGTATCGGATAAGCGACCTAATCTGAGGGCAAATTTTCTATGATGTTTTAATTCATTTAGAAAATCAGTCATCCAGATATATTCGCTTGATTTTTTCAAATTTTCACTCTTATTAGTCAAGGGATTATATATATTCTTCTCTGCAGGTGGACAATCATAATAGAATATGCGGTACAAATATCTATTTTCATATTTATCACGAAGATGTTTATAGCAATATTCGTTCAATTCGTCCGCTCTTTCTGATGGTGATTTGTCACCATATAGATAGCGGGCTCTTTTTCTATAAAACCCTCCATCAACTAGGATGGCGGTAGTTATTTGATGTTTTTGATCTGGCAATAAGTTGTTCGTTTTTCCCATAATATCCTCCTCTTAGGTATAAAAAAAGCCCAGGGCGTTGTCACATCCCTTATAGTGGGAGGACGTTGCCAAGGGCAAAATTAACTTATAAATATTGTATATTTATATTATATGCCCTTTAATCAAAAGTCAATACTAAAAGTTCAGAAAATTAAACATTTTTTTGTATATAATGAACAAAATGTTTAAAATTTGAGGCTTGTTTTCGCAGCCTTGATAATGCGTTTTTACCAATTTACAATTCAGTTAGCCCATGTGCATAAGCCTCAACAACATCGGCAGAGCCTTTGTTGAAGTCGTCCCTGTCTATGTGTCCGATAGCGTGGATATAAGCGTCATTGAGTTGTTCCTGAGTGAATCGTGAATTGAGGAAGATAGTATAAGAGCCATCTTCGTTACTGGTCACGGTTTCTTTAATCTTGGTAGATTTTAAATCCATCATCTGTACGTTTATATATTCCAAAGAAATCATCCCTTTCAAATGTAATCAGAAAAACAATAACAAAATCAGTGGGATGTTTTATGTGCATTATCGTTTCTCTTTATTCTTGAGAGCCATGAGCATTGTGTGAACTGTCTCCAAGTCCTCTGGCTCTGCATCCCTTGCGGCATCGAAGAGAAGAGAGAGCTGTTTGTTCTCGAATATCTCTTGTGCTTTCTGAGCTGTTTCATCGTCAAAGTAATATGTAGGCTTGGCTGGTTCTTCATCCATGTCGAATCCCATCAACCACATAGCATTTACTTTTAAAACTTTTGCAAGTTTCGGTGCTGATATGTTAGATGGTTTATGACTACCATTAACATATTGGCTTATGGAGGCTTTGCTAACTCCACTTCTATCTGCAAGTTCTTGTGCACTCATATTTATATTATTCATAGCTTGTTTTAATCGGTTAGCAGTTGTTGGCCATTTCATATACTAAACCTCCTCTATCTATATATGCATATTTTATATTTGGATTATACAACAACGTTTAACCGAAATCAAACAAAAAGTTAAAAAACTTTAAACTTTAGGGTTGACAACTGAGTTAAACAGGGTTAAACTAGCATTAAAGTTAAACGAGGTTTAACAAATGCGAATGGAAGGAGGTACGACAATGCCATATCAGTATGACAAGCTGAGAGGAAGAATAATAGAGAAGTACGGAACGCAGGGTAATTTTGCCAAGGCATTGGGATTATCAAGTAATTCTGTATCAAAGAAGTTGAACTGTAGAACTGGATTTACTCAGGAAGAGATGAACAAGTGGGCTGAACTACTTGACATTGATTTAAAGGACTATCCAGCGTATTTTTTTGCTTAGAAAGTTAAACAAAGTTTAACCGATAAGAGAAAGGAGAGGCATGACAACAGGGAAGTTAAACAAAATACTGGAAGCACTGGACGGAATCAGTTATTTGGACTGGGTTAAGTTGGAGAGAGAAGTGAATCAGAGATTCAATGCCGATATCCGCTTAATGTCAAACACAACACCATTAAGGGATACCGACAAAGTCTTTAAGGAACTGGCTAAGTGTGATTCTAACCTTCGACAGTCTGAATAAATATAGGATTTATTCGGTAGACAACACCCTTGTAAAGAATTTTCACATAGTCAAGTTCGTAATAGGTATCTGGCTTGCGATTTTCAGGAGCGTAGATAACTGCGTTTTCTTCATACCACATATCAGGAGACTTGCCATCGTTACCTATTTTGCAATCTGGGTCATCGTTCAAACACACCCAGTTGCCAATAAGACATGCATAAATCTTCATAGTTTCACCTTCTTTCGTATGGATTGATGCTTGATGCACCTATGGAAATTATAGGGTGGAATGATGGAGACGACAAGGAGAAAGGAGGGAAGAAATGCTCAAGAAGATATACACAGAGCTGGTACAGATAAGAAAAGAGCTCCAGACAATCAGAAAGCTACTGGAGCCAAAGCCGAATCCTGTTGTCGTAATTCAGAAAGAGTATGGAGAGGAACCAAAGAAAAGATGTTGACCACGATCATTGGCATAGCCATTGGGACATTTGTCGGAAGGTTGATTTTCGACATTTGGAAATCAAGAAGGAAAGGAGATAGGAACGATGAAGACAAAGAAACTTAAGAAAGAAGTGGACAAGACGATAAAGCACCTGTGTAAGAAGGTTAGAGACGATAACTATATGTGTGACTACAAGGATTCCATGGCACGGACTCTTGACTCCATGATGAAAACAAGAGCCCGGCTTGGTAAGTCAAAAAAGACTAAGTAAGAGATTATCTAAGCTTTACGTTTACATTACAAGCTTTAATAGCTCTTTTAGATATGTTGTCATATAAAGCTACGATCTCTTCAATGGTCTTGTCTGATAAGTCCTGGTTCTGAAGGTAAAGCAGTGTCAGTGCCTCAGCCTTAGTAGCAGGAAATGTCTTGAAAGTTTCCATAGTTGCACTCCTTTCTATGTATTTAGTTATAAACATATGTTCATACCAGTATATATCGTATCTAAATATAAGGAGGTAGTCAAGTGGATAAGGAAACAATATTACAGGCTGTTGAGGGAGAAAGACTCAGACAGGGCATGTCAAAACGTAAATTGGCTGAAAAGGCAGGATTTACTGACAGGAGCTTGTACATGTGGGAATCAGATAAAAGAGGAATGACATTGACTAATGCCGACAGCTTATTGAAAGCGGTTGGGTTGAAGCTGGTCATAGAGAAAGACGTGTAAAAAATATTTGCATTTTTTGAAAATACTCGTCTGTTACATGTTGCAAAACATTACGCAAAAAGGAGGTGAGAACAACGGAAGAAACAACAATATACACAGTTGCTGAGGTAGCGGAAATATTACATACAAATGTTGCGTATGTACACAGGCTTAGGAAAAGCGGACAGCTTAAATTTATGAAATTGGGAGCTTACAAAGTCCGTAAACAGGAGTTGGATAGGTTCTTGGCTGAGGCAGAGGGTATGGACTTGTCAGATCCATTTAAACCACGAAGTCTGGAGGCTGAGTGAAACAAAAAAAGCACCTTTGGAATTGCAGTTCCGCCGGTGCATAGAAAAATACTCAAGAAAATCATAGCAGAAAAGGGGAAGAAAAGCAATGAAGAGAAACTTAGACACGAAGGCTGTCAAGGCGGTGTGCCTTGCGGCGATGCTGATAATACTGATCATTATGGCATATAACATCATATTTAACACGGCTTTGGTTATGGCTCTCCCGGTTGGCAGCCTCATAGCATATTTGCTTGGAACAGTATTCACAGAGCTGGGACTGCTTAACACAGTGGAGCAGATGAACAGGATTGAAGATCAGAGAGAAAGTGAACAGCCATGGTAAGTATGAAAGCCCTTGGCAGCCATGAAGAATGGCTCAGGGCAAGAACCAAGATAGGTGGGTCGGATGCCTCGGCTATTGTGGGAATGAACCCCTACAAGACCAACGTGGATCTATTTAAAGAGAAAGCCTACGGCATAGAGCCGGAGGACATATCGGATAAGCCTTATGTCAAGTATGGAACAGAGGCAGAAAAGCATCTGAGGGAGCTATTCAAGTTGGATTATCCAGAGTATCAAGTTGGGTATGTGGAAAACAACATGTTCACAAATGACAAGTACCCGTGGGCGCATGCATCTCTTGATGGCTGGCTTTTAGATCAGGATGGCCGCAAGGGTGTGTGGGAGTGCAAGACTACCAACATTCTGCAGTCAAGACAAAAGGAGAAGTGGGATCATAGGATCCCGGATAACTATTACATACAGGTGTTGCACTATCTCATGGTGACGGAATTTGACTTTGCGGTGCTCAAGGCTCAGCTTAAGTCGGAGTTTAACGGTGATGTATACCTGCAGACGAGGCACTACAAGATAGAGCGGTCGGAGGTAGAGGATGACATTCAGTATCTTATTGACGCTGAAAGAGACTTCTGGGAGTGCGTACAGGTGAGGAAAGAACCACCGCTGATACTCCCGGAGATATAGGAGAGATGCAATGTATTACAACGAATGTCCGCAATGCGGTGCTTACTTGGATCCAGGCGAGCACTGCGACTGTGAGGAAGAGAGACAGCGACAGACACAGCGTATCATGTCGATGATACGAGAGAACAAGAACAATAACCAGTATGAACTGGTGCTGAATTAGGAGGTTAAAAATGGAATTAAGAGTTAATGAGGTAGCGATACCAGAGAAGATTGATTTTAACTATGATGAGCTTAAGGCTGAGCTTACATCTAAGGTCTCATTTTATGAGACACTTGTTTACACAGATGATCAGATCAAGGATGCAAAGGCAGACAAGGCCAATCTGAACAAGCTGAAGAGAGCCCTCAATGATGAGCGCATCAGGAGAGAGAAAGAATACATGCAGCCGTTTAATGTGTTTAAGGCTCAGATCAACGAGATCATAGGTATCATAGACAAGCCTATAGCGGTGATAGACGAACAGGTCAAGGCATACGATGAGAAACGCAAAGCTGAAAAGCAGAAAGCCATTGAAGATCTGTTCTCTCAGATAGGTTTCCAGAACTTTGTCACGTTGGAAAAGATCTGGGATCCTAAGTGGTTGAATGCATCGGTATCAATGAAGAGTATAGAAGATCAAATGAAGTCAAGAATGTATGAGATCGGCAATGGAGTGCTTACACTCAGTCAGCTCCCGGAGTTTGGCTTTGAGGCTACAGAGGTATTTAAGGAGACATTAGACATTAACAAGGCCATTTCTGAGGCTAAGAGAATGTCAGAGATCGCAAAGGCAAAGGCTGAGGCAGAGGCAAGGAGAAAGGCTGCAGAAGAGGCACGAAAAGCAGCAGAAGAGGCAAGACGAAAGGCTGAAGAAGAACGCAAGGCACAGGAGAGAGCTGCCGAGGAGCAGAGAGCCGCAATGGCACAGGCTATGACACCACCTGAGGATGCACAGCCAGCACCAGTAGAGGAATCACAGCCGGAACCACAGAAGATGGTAGTCAAGTTTGAGGTTGAACTTACAACGGATGATGCAGCAGCCTTGAGAGAGTTCTTCCAGAGCAGAAATATAACATTTAGAGCGATTAAGTAGGAGGTAACAAGATGATTAAGTCAGAAATGGGATCAGTATCAATGAGAGGAACAACACCTGTGCTTATATCAGAATTAGCACTTGCAATGAAGAGTTTAAGAGAGTCGCTTGCTAAAAGATATGGAGATGTTGCTACAGAAGAAATGATAAGCAGAGCCATGGAAGCGTCAAAAGCTGAGGGAGACCTTGACGAGATTATGAGTGACCTCATAGATGATGTTTTATTTAAGATATTGCCAAAAGCCAATATAAACAAGGACAACATAAGGGAAATGCCACAGGCTCTGAAAGAGGTACTGCACAAGATGTTAGAAGATATGATTATGCATTAGGAGGTATACAAGATGATCGTATTAAATAAAGGTTCGGTGCACTTGGATGGGTCGACAATCATGCTGATCGCCGAAATGATGACAGCTATAAGAAGCGTACGAGCCATCGTGGAAGAAGACTTTGGAACAGATGCGGCAAAGCAGATTATAGACAAGGCTGTAGAGATCGCAAAGTTAAATAGCAGCAGTATTGATATGTTAGACCTGGGGACAGAGTTAATGAGTATAGTAGCGGAGGTAGAAAATAATGGCAGTAAATAACAGTTTAGTAGCAAGAAACAAAGCACAGCAGAATCTTGGAATTACAGCATACCTTACACAGGATGCAATCAAGAATCAGATCAACAAGGTGGTTGGTGGCAAGAATGGACAGAGGTTCATATCTGCTATCGTATCAGCATACAACACCAATCCTACACTTCAGGAGTGCACGAATCAGTCGATTCTTTCCGCTGCACTCCTTGGTGAGAGCTTACAGCTTTCACCATCACCACAGCTCGGACACTATTACATGGTTCCGTTCAATAACACCAAGGCAGGCACAAAAGAGGCTCAGTTCCAGATGGGATATAAGGGATATATTCAGTTGGCTATCCGTTCCGGTCAGTATAAGAGACTGAATGTTGTCGCTATCAAAGAGGGAGAACTTGAGTATTTCGATCCTTTGAACGAGGATATCAAGGTCAATCTCATGGTGGATGACTGGGACAAGCGTGAAGAGGCTGAGACAATCGGCTACTATGCAATGTTTGAGCTTGTGAACGGATTCAGGAAGACAATGTATTGGAGTAAGGCCCAGATGCTTGCTCATGCGGACAAGTATTCACCGGCATTCTACAAGGACGCTGGAAAGGTCAAGACAAAGTATGGAGAGAAGCAGAGAGTATCATATGCGGACTATGAGGCTGGCAATTATGATCCGAGAGATTCATGGATGTATTCATCATTCTGGTACAAGAATTTTGATGGCATGGCTTACAAGACAATGCTCCGACAGCTGATCAGCAAGTGGGGAGTAATGAGCATAGAACTCCAGAAGGCATTTGAGGGCGACATGGCAACCTTGGACGCAGAAGGACATCCTACATACGTTGAGAATGATGAGTATGTGGAAGCCACAGCAACAGAGGTGAATGAACCAGAAGCACAGGTTCCACAGGCTCCACAGGCAGAGCCACAGGATACTCAGAATAATGCTCAGAATACACAGAACAGTGTTCAGGATCCACAGCCGACACCAGCAGAAAATCCACAGCCAGAGATGAACGCTGCCGAGGCGGCACTATTCGGAAGTTTCAAGTAGGTTACATTGACATTACATAATACATCACAACACGCAGCGTAATGTCTTAGCATATATCCCTGTTGCTCTTATTTTAGGGCGACAGGGAGAAAGGAGTAACAATGGCTTGGAACAGATCACGAGCTAAATACGGCAACAGGAAAGCTGTAATAGACGGCATCACATTTGACAGCAAGAAAGAGGCACAGAGGTATACAGAGCTGAAATTGCTTGAGAAAGCTGGCAAGATAACAGGCTTGCAGCTTCAGAGAGAATTTGAGCTTATTCCAGCTCAGAGAGAATACACGAATGAGATCTATGAAAAAGGACCCAACAAGGGCAGATTCAAACCGGGAAAGCTCCTGGAGCGTAAGTGCTCATACATAGCGGACTTCGTTTACTGGGATGGATTTGAAATGGTTGTGGAAGATACAAAGGGCATGAGAACAAAGGAATACATCATAAAGCGTAAGTTGATGCTTTATAAGTATGGAATCAGAATCAAGGAGGTGTGACATGGGTGGCAGAAGCAAAATGGATAAAGCTGGCAACAGATATATTCACAGATGACAAGATTATGCTTATATCTGCTCTTCCCAAGGGAGATTCAATAATCCTCATATGGATTAAACTGTTGTGCCTTGCGGGGCGCATGAATAATAGCGGTGTATTTGCTCAGGGCGGTGTGGCATATACCGCTGATATGCTTGCTACATTGTTTGGCCAGAAGCCAGCCATGGTAAAACAGGCCATAGATATATTTGCAATGTACGGCATGATTGAGATTGTGGATGGAGTGATCACAATTCCAAATTGGGGTAAGTACCAGACGCTTGATCAGCTTGATAATAAAAAGGCTTACATGAAGGATTACATGAGAGATTACAGGGAAAAACAGAAGAGGTTAACAGGTGATGTTAATAATAAGTCTGATGTAAATGGTTGTAAAACTAACTGTAAAACTAACAGTAAAGCTAATGTTAGCCGTACAGATATAGAAATAGATATAGAGAAAGAGAGTAAAAAGAAAAATACAAAAGAAAAAGGCGGGGAGACAGTACCAAAGTCTGAACCAGTGTACAGCGATGATCCAGAGCTTAATGATGCCATTATAGAGTTCATCAAGTTCCGGAAAGGTATCAAGAAGCCTATGAGTGACAGGGCCATAACGCTGATGATGAACAAGCTGGAGTCGTTATCTCACGATAAGCATGAGCAGGTACAGATTCTCAATCAGTCGATAATGCAGGGATGGACAGGCCTATATGCGCTTAAGGATGACGGTAAGAGCCGAGGGCAGCCACGGAACGTGAATCCAAATGGATTTGCAAACTTTAAGCAGACTGATAATACAGAGAAGCTTAGTCAGCTTGAGAAGATGCTTGCGGATGAGCTGAATAATAAATAACACATGAAAGGAGCCGAACCTCCGGCCGGGGTAATGCTATAGCGGGTTCCTGAGAAGTGAATGAACGAAGACTTAATAACAAGAATTTTCGGAGAGGACGGCGAACTTGATAGCCCTGACGAGGGTTTAGCGGAATACAAGAAACGTAAGAAAGAAGCAAGAGACAGAATGATAATGCTCCAGAACCAGCCGTATGAAGTTAAGGTGCGGCGTTCCAGGCTTAGAGCCGAAGAGTTCATGGAGCAGATGCAGAGACGTGACAAGGCGGCTCATGTGAGCGTTGGCGGTCTTGACAGTATTACACTACACGTATTCCTGAAGTCGATAGGGATCAATGTTCCAGCGATATCAGTGTCATCTCTGGAAGATAAGAGTATACAGCGAGTACATAAAGCTCTTGGAGTGACAATCCTGAACCCACTCAAGACAAAAGTTGAGGTACTCAATGAGGTTGGGTTCCCGGTTATCAGCAAGAGGATAGCGGGCAAGATAGCACTGCTTCAGAATCCGACAGAGAACAATAAGACAGTCAGACATGCAATAATCACAGGTGAATGCGGAGAGCTGGGGCACTTCCAGAAGAACAGTCGCATGAAGCTGCCGCAGAAGTGGCTCAATCTATTCGGTGGATATGAGAACGAGAATGAAGGTGTCATGTATTACAAGCCGAATTTCAAGGTGTCAAATGATTGCTGTTACTGGCTGAAAGAGAAGCCATGCGATGACTGGGCTAAGGCTCATTCAAGCTATCCGTTCCTTGGCATGATGGCATCCGAAGGCGGACAGAGAGAAGAAGCGCTTACTGATCACGGATGTAACTACTACGGAAAAACCACAATGCGTTCGGCTCCGTTTGCTCCGTATATGCGAAATGACATATTAAAGCTGGCGTTGGAAATGGATGATTGGTATCACAAAAATGTAGATGTGTTTGAGAAGTTGTATTATGAGCAACCTTACAGCAAAGACAAGAACGGAAATGTAATACCATATGAGCCGGTGGATAGCATAATACCTGATATTTACGGAGATGTAGTACGGGATCCGTGTGGAAATCTTCGGACTACAGGAGCACAGCGGACAGGCTGCAGCATGTGTGGCTTCGGAATCCACATGGAAGATCGACCACACAGATTTGATAGGCTCAGAGAGCGGAATCCAAAGGAATGGGAGTTCTATATGTACAGGTGTTGCACGGATCCAGAGACTGGAGAGAAATTCGGCTGGGGAAGAGTCCTGGACTATGTCGGAGTGCCGTGGGAAGATGTACCGGCGGTACAGCTGAGTATATATGATTACCCGGAGGTGCTGCCATGATAAACGGAGAGCTTATCGTTGATAACTTTGCCGGAGGCGGTGGAGCATCAACAGGAATTGAGATGGCAACAGGATACAGTGTTGATATAGCAATCAACCATGACCCGGAAGCCATCAGGATGCATAAGGTCAATCATCCGAATACAAAGCACTATTGTGAGAACGTGTGGGCGGTTGATCCTGTGAAAGCCTGTGAGGGACATCCGGTAGCCCTTGCCTGGTTCTCTCCGGACTGCAAGCATTTCAGTAAGGCCAAGGGTGGCAAGCCAAAGGACAAGAACATCCGAGGGCTTGCATGGGTAGCCTGCAGATGGGCGGCACTTGTGAGACCGAGAGTGATCATGCTGGAGAACGTTGAGGAGTTCAAGACATGGGGACCGCTCAACAGAGGACATCATCCAATAAGGGCAAAGCAAGGAGATACATTCAGGCAATTTGTAAAGCAGCTCAATGAGCTGGGATATGAGGTACAGTTCAGAGAGCTTGTGGCGGCAGACTACGGAGCACCGACCAAGAGAAAAAGGCTTTTCATGATCGCAAGGTGTGATGGTGTACCTATCATGTGGCCAAAGCCTACACATGCACCGGCAGACAGTGAAGAGGTCAAGGCGGGACTGCTCAAGCCTTATGTTGGAGCATATACACAGCTTGATTTCAGCCTGCCATGTCCGAGTATCTTTGATACATCAGAGCAGATCAAAGAGAAGTATGGTATCCGGGCGGTGAGGCCACTTGCACCAAAGACTATGCAGAGGATTGCAAGAGGGCTGAAGAAGTTCGTTCTGGATAATCCAGAGCCGTTCATCATCCAGTGCAATCATGGCGGCGATAGAAAGCCACAGGACATAAGAGATCCAATGCCGACGATTACAGGGAAGCACGGATATGGAGTTGTAGAACCATATATGGTTCAGATAGGTCAGACTGGATTCTCTGCAGATCGTAGCAAAGATGTGAGAGAACCACTTACAACTATTGTCAGCAAGAATGAACACTGTCTAATAAGTCCTACACTTATTCAATATCATTCGGAGACCAATTCAGATGAGGTAAGAGGTCAAGGTATAGAGAATCCGATCATGACAGTAGACAGCTCAAACAGATATGGCCTTGTGACTTCGTTCCTCAGCAAGTTTTACAAGACAGGGATAGGGCAGGATGAGAGAGAGCCACTGCATACAGTGACGACATCAGCCGGACATTTTGGAGAGGTCAGAACATTTCTGATTAAATACTATGGTGAGGGTACAGGACAGGATATAGAACAGCCGCTTGATACAGTGACATCAAGAGATCGGTTCGGGCTTGTAACAATCCAAGGTGTTGAGTATCAGATAGTGGACATTGGTCTCAGAATGCTTGAGCCAAAGGAGCTATATGGATGCCAGGGGTTCCCAGATGATTACATCATAGATCATGACAGCACAGGTAAGACATATTCAAGAAGCGAACAGGTTAAGAGATGTGGAAATGCAGTTTGTCCACCTATACCGGCGGCGATGGTGAGGTCGAATCTTCCGGAGCTTTGTGTAAGGAAGAGGATGCCAAACATGAGGATAGGTGAAGAAGAGAATGGACAGTTATGTTTTGTATAGAGGAGGCTTTTAGTGAACGATTTAAAGATATATGAAAATAAAGAATTTGGAGAGATAAGAACAGTGAATATAGATGGCGAGCCTTGGTTTGTGGGAAAAGATGTGGCTGAAATACTGGGGTATAGCAACACCAAAGATGCAATTTCAACTCATATAGACGAGGATGATAGGACAGTAATCCAAAGGTCGCATTTCCCGACCTTTGATATTCCAACTAGAGGACTGACCCTTATAAACGAAAGTGGACTTTACAGCTTGATTCTTGGCAGTAAGCTTCCAAACGCAAAGCGGTTCAAACGCTGGGTAACATCCGAGGTGTTGCCGTCAATCCGTAAGAACGGCGGCTACATAGCCGGGCAGGAGACTATGACGGATGATGAATTAATGGCCAGAGCCTTGCAGGTGGCTCAGAACAAGATACAGGAGAGAGACAAGCAGATTGAGACCATGAAACCTAAGGCTATATTTGCTGATGCAGTAGCTGCAAGCCATACATCGATATTGGTCGGAGAACTTGCCAAGATATTGAAACAGAATGGTGTCAATATTGGACAGAACAGACTGTATGAGTGGCTGAGAGAAAATGGATATTTGATCAGGGGCAATAAAAGAACGGATAGAAACGCACCAACTCAGAGAAGCATGGATATGGGATTATTCGAGGTAAAAATCAGCACTGTTGTTAATTCTGATGGATCTGTCAGGGAGACTAGAACAACAAAGGTAACAGGCAAAGGACAGCAGTATTTCATCAATAAGTTCCTGACCGAGTAAAAGGAGAATGAGCATGACGGATTTTGAAATAGACGCAATATACAACACCATCTGCCGTCCTGGGCAGGTGGTGAGGATACAGACCAAAGGAGACAGAGAAGGCTATATACCGGTGATGGTGTGGAAAAGATGGACCATCATGGAGGTACATAGACGCTATGTTGTTATGAAGAGCGTGTCAGGATATCTTGAGAGCTTTAGTACGTGGGATATCCGTAACATGATCAAGAACGGAGGGATACGATGGAGATAAGACCTGTAAGAGAAGAAAGCTGTCATACATGCAAATACAGAGCCATGGACGAGACACAGGAGCCATGCGCACACTGCACCAAGAATGCAGTTGACAACTATGAGCCAATGACAAACGGCGACTACATCCGGTCGCTCAGTGATACAGAGCTGGCGCAGATTGTCATGTGCCCAAATGAGGTTGGATTTGATGAGATTGTATGTCAGAGGGATGAGCAGCATTGCAGTGAGTGTACTCGCAGATGGCTTGAGGCAGAAAGAGAGGTTGAGGAGTAGGATGTGTTATTGGAATGAAGAAAATTTTTTTGAACCAGGAGAGTTTGACGAGAAAATCGAAGAGTTAAAGAATGAGCTTAGAGAATCGGTAAAAAAAGAAATTAATGATGAAATCGAGAAACTTCGCAAAGAAAATAAGGAGCTGCAGGACATTAAGAAAAACTTCGAGTCAGTGAAGAAAGACTTTGAGAGAAAGAAAGATGAGTGCGACAGGGCGATACGGAATGCTGAAAGCAAAGCCAAGCAAGCCAGGTTGAAAGAGTTAATGGAATATTTTAAGGTTACTCTTTGGTCAGCAGATTGGGACTACTGGTACAAAAAGAAATGCGATAAGTGCGATAAATACAGAAGAATCCAGGTAACATTGCCATCCGGAAAGATTGTGGATGATGAGTGTAGCTGCAGAGTAAGCAAAAAGGTGTACTTTCCAAAAGAGAATGCGTTGTACGAATTATGCGAGAGAAACAGAAAAACCATGGCATGGTACAGGGAAAAAGGAAACACGGGAGAAGAGTATTTTGTCGCAGATACCTGCTCTGAACATGCGAAGGTGGTAGTAGATCACAATAAGAATTTCAAAGAAATAGAGGGAGAAGAATTGAGGAAAGTATTCTTCACAACGAAGGAAGAGTGTCAGGCATTTTGTGATTATTTAAACAGGGACTCTGAGGTTTTTGGATACGATTATGACATAAATGGAAAGTTGTTAAGGGAGGTTGAGGAGTAATGAGGTTAATTAGTCAGAAAGGTTTACAGAGATATATCGATGTTAAATATGAGGATGGAATCATCACAATAGATGGCCTTGCTCAGAATGGGACAAATGTAATGTATGCATGGGACAACATTAAGCCAGATGAAGCTCCCATACTTATGGCAACGTACAGCTCAAGGAGAAAGGCAGAGAAAGTGCTGGAGGATATGACGAAGATGTACGGAAGTTACATATCGTGTGGAGGCGGTCCTGGAATCCTACAGGGTAGTGGATATCAACAGGCGTTCTGCTTCCTGCCGCCAAAGGTATTCCGCTTCCCGGCAGACGACGAAGTGGAGGTGTGACATGCCAAAGATATCGGAAATGAAAATGCAGGATCCAACGCTGCAGAGAGCTGTTGCAATAGCTCAGGAGATCCACTCTCCTGGGTTCAGCCTCTCATATTTGCAAACATACATACGTGAATGGGAAAGGGTCACTGCAATGTTCAGGGTGGAAAGGAGAAGCTGGATATGGAAGAAAGAGAGGCGGAGCGGATGATTAAAAGAAAACTGTATAAATGGATGTTCAAAAAGATATACTTTAGAATTTGCAATATCGAACAGGGATTTTTCATGGCAGGATACATGGACAGATCAAACGACTGTATCAGATTGGAGAATCTGCTGAATAAATACAAAGAATATATTATTTACTAGAGAGGTGATACATAATGGCATATGCAGGCAAATGCGATAGATGCGGCGGGTTCTATGACCTGCCGTTTGAACACGGAGTAGCAATAAGAGCAAGGGTGGTTGATGTGTTCGATGATGCAGTAGAGACAAAGGATCTATGCCCAGATTGTCTGGAAGAACTGCGAGATTTCCTTGATGGAGCACAGCTCAATGATCCGCTTGGAGAAAGACAGATAGGGTTTAAGACTCAGGTAGATCCGTACAATCATCTGATGAATAGGTTTACCCGGAAGGAGTGAGAGGATGGCAAAATCAGATAGAAAACTACACGAAGCAAGAATGGCGGGGGCTGCATGGCTGATGAATGTCATCAAGACACAGGGCATGGAAGCAGCAGAGAAAGAACTAAAGACCAGAGGAGCCATGTTTGTTCCGCTTGAGGTCAACCAGAAGCAGCTTGATGAGTCAGTATATAAGATCAAGTTAAATACGATAGACACGATCCTGATTATGTCCTGCATGGTCTTACGTGATGAGTTCGATTTTGGGCAGAAGAGGCTTGATAGGTTCTGTGAAAGATTTAATTCAAAGACAGAGGCTATATGTGATGGAGATATCATATGGGATGATCTTATACAGACGCTGAAGGAAGAAACAGGCTTGGATTTCACCATCCGGGAGAACAAGTAGGAGGTGAGGCGGTGAAAGCGAAAGAATATTTGAAACAGGTGGAGCTTCTTGATGTGAAGATCAGACAGAAACAGCAAGAATACGATGAGCTTAAGGAAATGACCCTAAGTACAGGAGCGTTTGATTACTCAAGTGAAAAAGTACAAACAAGTGTTTCACAAGATTTAATGGGGAATAAAGTTGGCAGATACGTTGATCTTGAGCGTGAAATAAAAAAAGATATCAGAAGATACACCAAGCTTAAGAATGAAATAATTACTCAAATACAGAGCCTCGGCAATACAAAGTATATGAACATATTGTACAAAAGATATGTTGAGTACAAGCGACTTAAAACGATTGCTGATGATATGAACTATACATACGAATATATAAGAAGTATGCATGGATGGGCTCTTGAAGAGTTCTCTAAAAAAATACTAAATTTATAAGTATAGCTCATAAAAAATGTAAAATTCTGTGCTTTTGTATATAGTATTACACAATCTTACATTTATATATGCTATCGTAGAACAATAAAAATATATGATTCATAAGGGGCATGACCGTTTGCCATTTCGGTTGTGTCCCTTTTCTTATGCCCAGTGGTTAAAATGTAAACTCCTAAATCGTAAAATGTGAAAATGCCGTTATTGATTCTCTCCCCCACTGGGCTATTTTGTTTGAGGTGAGGTTTGAGGTGAGATATGAGTAAGATTAAAAGATTTGAGATTGTGAGACCTGAATATAGTTTTGAATATATACATCCGATACTTGGTAGATTGGTTTTACCGATAGCCATGATAAAAGTGATGATTAAGTGCACTAAGATATATAAATTCCAGCCAACTATGAAGTTGGGTGGAGAGGTAATAAGTGTGTGTAAGCCACTATACAAGATTGTGATTCCGAAGAGAGTGAGAAAGAAAGTATAGCTTCGAACCTATATCGAAGCTAGGAAGAGGCAGATATGCAGATTGAATATGTTGATATTGATAAGTTAATACCATATGCCAAGAACGCAAAGAAGCATCCACAGGAACAGATTGAGCAGATAAAGCAATCCATCAGCGAGTTTGGATTCAATGATCCGCTTGCAATCGACGAGAGCAACGTCCTGATAGAGGGACATGGAAGGCTCTTGGCAGCCAAGGAGCTTGGATATACCGAACTGCCTTGTATAAGGCTTACGGAGCTCACAGAGCAGCAGAAGAAAGCATATATCCTGGCGCACAACAAGTTGACCATGAACAGTGGTTTTGACTTGGATTTGCTCAACCAGGAGCTTACAGCCATAGAGGATTTTGACATGGCAGACTTTGGTTTTGATGTTCCAGACCTGCTTGAGGATGATGAGGATGACGGATACTACGGCGATGAACGAGAGCGAACATACGAGGAATATAACCTTGATGATTTTGACGGAGCAAGGGCAGAGGGATTTTATCAGATGCCAATTATCGAGGCACAGAATGCAGAGCCGGATGAGCTGATATCATTCAATTATGTTCTATCCACAAAGAAGCGTAGATGTGGAGTACATTTTTACATTGATGACTACCAGTTTGAGCGAATCTGGAACAGCCCACAACAGTACATGGACAAGCTGAGAGAGTTTGACTGTGTATTTACTCCAGACTTCAGTCTGTACATGGACATGCCGATGCCTATGAAGATATGGAACGTGTACAGAAGCCGTCTCATCGGTCAGATGATGCAGGATGTGGGTATTACCGTTATACCAACGCTTTCATGGGCTGAGAAAGAAACATATACATTCTGTTTTGATGGAATACAACAGGGTGGAACTGTTTCAGTGTCAACTATTGGAGTCAAGCTGGATGACGAAAATAAGCAGATGTGGTATAATGGAATGACAGAAGCACTCAAGCGCATCAGGCCAAAGAGAGTGCTTGTATATGGCGGTGATATAGGTTATAAATTCCCTGACAGTATTCAGGTGAAATATTATGACAATAAAGCATTTAAGAGAGGTTAGGTGGGAGATATGCTTAAGGACACATTTTTACACCATATGAAGAAAGCGCAGGCATTCAGGATTGGAGATTATTTTATATATTATAGTCCAGCATCAATCGTTAATTATGATACGGATGAGGAGATAACATTCAAGAATATAGATGACCTCTATGAGAATGGAATGCTTGGAGATAAAAAACTTAAAGAGTTTTGGGAATCTGAGGAGGATGCATTTAACAATCCTTTATGTATGTGCGTGAATGACGACAGCAGTTTGTGGTTCCCGATAGAGGAAGAATAGATATTACATAGTTATAGTACGTTGGGACACTTCATTGTGAAGTGTCCTTTTTTCGTGGAGGTAAAGCAATTGGGTGGCAGAGGAGCAAACGCATTCAGGGCAAAGCAAGGAGATAGGGGGCTATCATTTTCAAATGGAAGAGGTAAGTCATCTGAGAAGTTGTTTCCTGCCTGGATGAATGGTTCAAAGAATACAGGAAGTATAGACAGGGTTATCAAGAATTTTAATGATAAGCACACCAAGAGTGGTCGAGAATGGGGAGTCCAAGTGGATGATAATGGATATGTGACACATTATTATAAGGGTTCCAGAGGTAGTGTGAGTTATGATGCATTTGAAAGCGAAGGTAAGCACTTTATACACAATCATCCAGCGAATGGATGGGGCAATTTTAGTGGGGCAGACCTTGAGACATGGGCAGGTAGTGGGCAAAAGGCGGTAACAGCAAGCAGCAGAAACGCATTGCCGCCTAGAGGTATAGATCCTAAGCTATACAGCAAAAGAAGAGCAGGAACATATACGATTAAAAAGAAACCACATTTTAAGGCTACGGAGTTCAACAAAGCCATTCATAGCGTCAAGGTAAGTAGTGACAACTATGATGCGGATCTCAGTAAGTGGCTCAGCAGAAACGCAAAGAAGTATGGATATGAATATTCATATAAGCCAGCGAAGAATAAGGTGTAAATAGATTGATATGAAAGGCAGGTGAAACGGATGGGAAAGAGCTTTAAGGACATGACAAAAGAAGAGCTTCAGGAAGCGGGCAAGAAAGGCGGCGTCAAATCAGGTAAGACAAGAGCTGCAAAAAAGCAGATGAAAGATGCCCTTGAGACTATCCTGTCCATGAGCCTGCATAAAGGTGCTGTGGTTAATATCGACAAGATAAAGAACATAGCAGATATAAAGGGCAAGAACATCACGGTCCAGGACGCTGTACTCATAGCACAGGTCCAGAAAGCTCTCAAGGGCTCAATTGCCAGTGCTGAGTTCATTAGGGATACAGTGGGGCAGAGGCCTGAGGATATTATCAATCTGAATACCGAGGGCGAAGATATGACATTGAATATAAATGTGTCGTATGGTGATGAAACACCTCTGGATAATTCCGAAGTGGAGGATATGGCAGACGATGAACATTAAAGTTGAGCTTAATCCTGCATTTAAGGAAGTGAACAGGAGCAAGAGAAGATATATAGTTATGAAAGGCTCGGCTGGATCCGGGAAAAGTGTTGACACAGCCACAAACTATATACTCAGGCTCCTTCAGGATCCAGGCAGGAATTTATTATGTGTAAGAAAATCAGATATAACAAACAGAGATAGCACTTTTGCAGAATTGCAGGGTGCTATTTTTCGTATGTTCGGTGATAAATATGAGAAATACTGGACCATCAAGCAGAACCCGCTCATGATCGAATGCAAGGCAAATTGTAACCAGATCATATTCAGAGGGGTAAATGATGATAAGCAGCGTGAAAAGCTGAAATCTATCACATTTAAGCGTGGAAAGCTCACGGATGTATGGATAGAAGAGGCTACGGAGCTTATGCAGAGTGATTTTGAGATTATAGATGACCGTCTCAGAGGTAAGCTGCCACCAGGGCAGTTCTATCAGATTAAGATGACATTTAACCCTGTATCAGCTACCCACTGGATAAAGAAAAACTTCTTTGATATTGAGGACGAGAATGTACTGACACATTCAAGCAACTATGTCAACAACAGATTTATTGATGCGGCATACAGGGCAAGAATGGAGAGACGTAAGAAGGTGGATCCTGAGGGATATAGGGTCTATGGACTTGGGGAGTGGGGCGAAGTTGGTGGCCTTATCCTTACAAACTATGTTGTTGAGGATTTTGACACAGATCACAGCAACTTCGATTATGTAGTGAATGCACAGGATTTTGGATTTAACCATGCAAATGCTTTGCTTGAGGTGGCTTTCAAGGATGGTGAATTGTACATCTGCAAAGAACTCTATGTGTACGAGAAAGACACGAACGAGATCATACAGATGGCAGCTGAAAAGCAGTTTGATAAAAAGCTAAATATGTACTGTGATTCAGCAGAGCCGGACAGAATCAAGATGTGGCAGAAAGCCGGATATAAGAGAGCCAGAGGAGTCCTAAAGGAGCCGGGAAGCGTACATGCACAGATAGATTATCTGAAGCAGATACCCAAGATACATATACATTATAGCTGCACAAACACATATGACGAGATCAGACAGTGGAAATGGCAGCTTGACCAGAAGACAAACGAGTACATCGATGAGCCTGTGCCGTTCTTTGACGATGCCATGGCGGCTCTCAGGTACTCAATAGAGGATATACGAAGAAACAGCCGTGTTAAGTCAAGGAAGAGACCTAAGGGATTATAAACACATGGCAGAAAGGATATATGCACGATGGCAATATACATAGATCCGGCAATGGTACCGGACTTAGACAACATAGATTCAAGGGTTTTCAAATACCTCATACAGAAGCATAAAAGGCAGCTTGCCAGATGGGCTAAGTGTAAGGATTACTATGAGGGCAGACATGATATTCTTGTACGCAAAGCGGATGACGATGATGATGTTGTAAGGTTCAATGTCAACTATGCTAAATATGTGGTTGATGTCGGCCTTGGATATTATCTTGGTGAACCGGTCAAGTACAATAGCGACAAAGCGGATAAAGCGGACAAACAGCGCAAGGAGCTTGAAGGTGGTGTGAAAGCCTCCATCAAGAATGGAAGCGTGAAGCTGTATGATCCTGACTTGTCCCAGAAGCTTGATATAAGCCGCATACAGGACGTATACGACAATGAGACTATATCAGAGATAGATTCCAAGATAGGTAAGGCTATAGGCATATATGGCGAAGCCTATGAGCAGTTATATGCCAACAGCGATGAAAACCCAGAGCCACGAAGTACAGTAGTGAGTCCTATGAACTGCATCATGGTTCGTGACAATACAGTGGAGCATAATAAGTTGTTTGCAATCATTTACGAGATACAGGAAGATCTGAATGAATCAAAGTATTATTCAATCACTGTATGCAACGATCACAACACAAAAGAATACAGGAGTCGTGATCTTGATAATTTTGAGTTCTATCTTATTGAGGGCAGCGAACAGGAGCATTACTTTGGTGAGGTTCCTGTGGTGGAGTACCAGAACAACGATGAGAGACAGGGTGACTTTGAACAGATCATTCCTATGCAGGATGCACTCAACGAGCTTTTCAGCGACCGAGTGACAGACAAGAAGAAGTTCGTCAATTCGATACTTGCCATGTTCGGTATGACATTAGATGACGATGACGAGAAAGAACTGAAGAAGAACCGCTTCATTGATGGCTTGCCACTGGATGGAAAGATAGAGTACATACAGAAAGCATTTGATGAAAACAGTGTTTCAGTGCTCTGTAATGATATTATCCGTGAGATACACAAGATGACCCTTACAGTTGATATGACAGATGAGAACTTTGCCGGTAACAGCTCAGGACAGGCCCTCATGCTCAAGTTGATGGTTATGAATATGCTTGTGAAGAACAAGATGAGGAGCCTTGAGAAAGGTCTCAAGAAGAGATTCGAGATGTACAACCACTGGCTTAATGTCAAGGGTGAAATGTCTCTCATAGACAAGAAAGAGCTTGATGTTGTATTCACAGTTGCAATGCCAATAGATAAGCCAACAATCATCAATATGGTAACTCAGCTCAGGGGCATAGTGGACGATAAGACACTTCTTTCACAGCTCTGGTTCATCAAAGATGTTGATGAAGTTATAGAGAATGTGAAGAAGCAGAAAGCCGAGGAACAGCAGCAGTACCTTGCCACGTTTGGCGGTCAGCATGCACAGGATATGGAGACACCTATCAAGGATGACAAAGAAAAGGATCCCGAGAAAGAGTAGGTGATCTATGAGCGACAACTATTGGGAGAAAAGAGCCGTAGATCTTGAGAAACTTACTCAGGACAGAGCCGATGTTGATATCATGCATGTAAACAAGCTCTTTGATGGTGCTGTGGACATTGTGGAGAAACAGATAGAAGAGATATTTGGTAAGTATGCACGTGATTCAGGAATAAGCCAGGATGCCGCTCTGAGGCTTCTTAATGAGAAACAGACGGAGACTATGCGCCGCAATCTTATGATCACACTTGCACAGTGTCAGGAGGAGGTAGCTAGGCAGGCTATATTCGCAAGGCTCAATGCTCCGGCTTATGCGGCTCGGATATCACGTCTTGAGGCACTAAAGGATTTGATACATGCACAGGCATATAAAGTTGGCTCTGCGGCTCATTACAGGCTCACAGACAGGCTTATAGATACATATGAGCAGAGCTACTACAGGAGCATCTATGACCAGCAGAGAAGAACAGAGACAGGCTTTGACTTCACGAAGCTGGCTGACAGGGATGTACAGGCGGCAATAGCAACCAATTGGGCAGGCTCCAATTATTCAAAGCGGGTATGGAAGAATACAAAGAAGCTGGCAGAGAGCCTTGAAGAGGTCGTAACACAGGGACTTATGACAGGGCAGAGTATCAGAGATATGGAGCTGGCACTGGAAGCAAGGGTAGTCAGTGAAAGATACAAAATCAATCGTATTATCCGTACAGAGGTGAATCATTGCTGTAATCAGGGCACCTTGATGTCGTATAAGGCGGCAGGAACACTCAGGTATATTTATCTTGCTACACTTGACCTTAGAACATCCTCTATATGCCGTAGTCTGGACAAGGAGGTATTCTTTGTTTCGAAGGCCAAGGTTGGTGTAAACTTCCCTCCTATGCATCCCAACTGCAGATCAATAACCATGGCATATCCTGAGGATGGGATTTTTCCCAAAGAGAGAACCGCAAGGAATCCGGAGACCAACAAGAATATCCATGTTCCGTTCGATATGAGCTATGCTCAGTGGTACAGGAAGTATGTGTTGGAGAAGAAAGATGTTGATAATCATCAGGAAAGTGTTAAAATAGGAGCAAGAGCAGACTCAGGGAAAAAAGTATTTTATGATGAGGGAAATGACTATTCTATAAAAATAGAAACCTTATCAGATAGTGTAAATGAAAGTCTTTCCAATGCTGCTGAAAATGTGGCGAAATTAGGAGATAAAGATGGAAATGAACATATGCATTTAATTGATTTAGATGGAATAGAACCTCCATATTATGAAACAGATGGAATGCCTGATTCAGTAGGGTACAAGGTATGGAAGTATATTGAACAACATCCAGATTCATCATTTGCTTTTGTGCATAATCATAATACGGATAATTCATTTTCACTAACAGACTTGGAGACGCCTATAACTTGTAAAAATATCCCTATTCAAATTGCAGTTAGGAATGATGGAGTAAAATATATTGCTATAAGAAAGAAGATGGCACCTGAAGGGTACTACCCTGATATTTACTTTAGAAAACAGTTGGAATCCTTGAATATGGAAGCAAGAAATGGTGATATAACTCCAGCAGAAAGAATGCGAAAGAGAGAAAAACTGCTTACTCAGTTAATATTAGAAGAGTTTTATGGAGGAATAATAACACTAGATGGACGAAAATAAGGACTGGTCAAATGCTTCGTTACGAGAAGTACCATACTGGAGAGATGGCATGAGTATCGAAGAATATGAAAAAGAGAGAGATTATTATTATAGAAATATAAAGAATTTTTGGAATGGGACATATGTTCCATTATGGAAACAGAAGAATGATGATTAAGCACTCCGCAGTAGCAGGGTGCTTTTTTAATGCACAAAAATAGGAGGATACGAAAATGAAGTACGTAGGAACAAAGCAGATTGAAGCAAGACCGATGACCAGAGGAGCGTATAACTACTACCGAGGTTGGCCGATACCGTCAGACGAGGACCCAAACGACAATGGGTATCTTGTCAGGTATTCAGATGGATATGAGAGCTGGTCACCGGAGAAACAGTTTGATGAGGCGTACAGACCATGTGACAACATGACGTTTGGAATTGCTATTGAGATGCTCAAGAAGGGCTTTAGGGTTGCAAGAAAAGGCTGGAACGGCAAGGGAATGTTTTTATATTATGTTCCAGTTGGCGCATATGCCCCTTGTACAAAAATTGCAGCCAGTCTTGTGAATGAAAACGGATTGGTTGAATATGGTGCTTATATTGCCATGAAAACAGCACAGGGTAATGTAATTCCTTGGCTTGCAAGTCAGACTGATATGCTTGCTGAAGACTGGGTAATATCTGAGTAGAAGGAGGAAAGAGAATGATAGTAACAGGAATGAAACACTTTGAAAATGTATGTCGCAAGAAGTTGGCTGAATGGTATCATAGGGAATTTCCTAATATGCAGATAGATGAGGGCGACATATATATTGTCTGGTCATGCAAGGCCTTGCAGAATTATAAATGCCTTGCGTCAACAAATATCAGTGGTGATGGTATATATGCCGAATATACCTACAATGGCGATAGGCAGGAACTGTATGAAGATGTATATCATAAGATGACAAATACATGTTATACAGAGGAATAAGAACAGAATAATCGTTAATTCAGACCATGTTTTTATCATGGTCTTTTTTATTGTCAAGGAAAAGACATTAAAACCTCAACGGCAAGGCATGAACTTGCTGGGGATATATCAATAGACTACTGGCAGGCATGAACTGACAGGCACAAGAAAGGAATGTAAAGTTATGGGAGACACACAGCAGACAACACAGACACAGGCACAGACTGGTGAGGCAACAACACAGCCTGGTACACAGACACAGGATCCACAGCAGAGCCAGGCAGCAAGCACAGCAACACTTGACGATGTGCTTAAGACTATGACAGTCGAGGAGATTCTGGCAAGACCAGAGTTCAAAAAGGCTGTTCAGTCAGCTTCAGATGCAAGAGTCACACAGGCACTTGCTACAGCCAAGGAAAAGTGGGACAAGGAAGCCATTGAAAACCTTGACGAGGCTAAGAAGCTGGAGAAGATGACAGCGGAGCAGAGAGCAAAGTATCAGTTTGATAAGGAAAAGGCCGCCTTTGACGCTGAGAAGAAAGCATTTGAGAGACAGCAGCTTGTACTTGCGACAGGTAAGGAGCTGATCAAGAGAGGGCTTGATGCTTCATTTGCTGATGTCTTGACAGGCGATACAGCAGAGGAGACAGCGGCTAAGATAGATAAGTTTGAAGAGACTTTTAGAAACGCTGTTTCAAATTCAATCAGTAACAAGATGAGAGGCACAGCACCAAGGGATAAGACCCAGGGCACAACAATAACAATGGACAGCATAAAGTCCATGAGTGTTGAAGAGATCAACGCACACTGGGATGAGGTGCAGAATGTGCTCAAACAGAATAAGTAAGAAGGGAAGATGATATATGTCAGTTAAGAATTTTATTCCACAGATATGGAGTGCAAGACTTCTTGCACATCTTGACAAGATCCATGTGTATGCAGGCCTTGTCAACAGAGATTATGAGGGTGAGATCACGCAGTTTGGTGATACTGTAAAGATCAACCAGATCGGTGACATCACGATCAAGAAGTATACAGGAGCAAAGATTGATGATCCAGACGAGCTTACAGGTGAGCAGAATACACTTGTTATTGATCAGGCAAATTACTTCAACTTTGCCATCAAGGATGTGGACAATGCTCAGACTAACCCAAAGCTCATGAACGAGGCCATGGCAAGAGCTGCATATGGTCTGAATGATACTGTTGATTCACTGCTTGCAGGAATCATGGTAGCCGGTGCTGCCGGAGCAATCGGAAGTGATGAGTCTCCAATTGTTCCAACTAAGGATGATGCATATGACTTGCTTGTAGATCTTGGAACGGAGCTCACAGAGAAGAATGTTCCACTTGTAGGTCGTTGGGTAGTTGTGCCACCATTCTATCATGGATTTCTTCAGAAGGATTCAAGATTCGTGGGCAATGGTACAGATGTCAACATGGCAATCCTTCAGGGCGGACACATCGGAGCTGCCGCAGGCTTCCAGATCTATGTATCAAACAATGTACCGAATACAGAGGGTGCAAAGTACAAGATACTTGCCGGTACAAATGCTGGCACTTCATTTGCTGAGCAGATCACTGAGACAGAGGGTTACAGACCAGAGAGCAACTTCTCAGATGCTGTAAAGGGACTTCACCTCTGTGGTGCAAAGGTACTGCAGAAGGATGCACTTGCAACTCTCACAGTGAACAAGAAGTAGGAGGACAGATATGGCTATTATAAAGAATATTATCACGGGACATAGCTTCACTTGCCGGAATGAGCGTGTTGTAGAGCACTGCCGTAAGGATATAAAGACCTTTGTTATAGAGGATGAGCCGGTCAGTGTGGCACCGACAGAGGAAGCACTGGTGGAAGATGCCGAAGCAGAGGAAGAGCCAAAGCCTCAGAAGAAAACAAAGACAGCCACAAAGGCGACCGACTGAGAGGTGATACATGATGGATTCACTGGCAAGGCTTAAGAGGAAGATAGGCTCTGATAATGATATAAGTGATGAGATCCTGACCGATTATCTGGAAGAGGCAAAGGATGAGATTGTTCTGTTTCTGAATGTGAAGCAGTTTGATGAAGCCTTTGTCTCAAAGGCGGTCGAGATCGCAGCTATACTCTATGAGAGAGACCAGGCTGACAAGCACATAAAGTCTGAGAGTTATTCAGAGGGTGTTGTGTCCGAGAATACAACATATCTCACAGGAGAGAGCTTTGATACACAGGTTGATAAGGTCCTGGACAGCCTCAAGAGATACAGGAGGGTATATGTCAAGCATAAGAAGAAAGATAGCACAGAAGAGACAGAATAGCGGGATATATCGCAGTTATGTTGAAGAGGATGAGTATGGACATGAATCATATGGATATGAGACAGATCCATCAGGAATCCTTGAGAGGATTCTGTGGAGTCCTATATCTTCAGAGGTTGAGGTAGCTGAGTATGGTGAGCGTGTTAACGAGATGCTTCAGGGATGTGTTTTCGATGACTCCATCAGTCTGAAAGAAAAAGACAGGGTGAAGGTGGGCGATAACATGTACAACGTGGAATCCATCAAGCCTTATCCATCTTATCGTCTTGTTATCATTGAGAGGGTGAAGTAGATATGCCTATTGAAATCAAAGGACTGGATACGCTCATAAGTGCCCTGGATAAACTTTCTAATGGGATTGATGCTAATGTAAAGCAGATTGTGGAACAGGAAGCCGACCGCATAGCAGGAGAAGCCAGAGCGCTTGCGCCTGTTGATGGTGGATATCTCAGAGAGAAGATACAGACAAGGGTTACTGAGACAGAGGATAAGATTGTTGGTGAGGTATACAACAATGCGAGCTATGCAGCATATGTGGAGTTTGGCACAGGACCTGTTGGACAGGCGGCAGGCCTTAAGATTGAGGGAATAGACCTCAGATACAGGCAGACACCATGGATGATACCTGTTGACAAGATAGATAAGGCTCAGGCTGAAAAATATCACTTCATCCCGATAAAGAAGGATGGTGAGGTTATAGGATATTTAACCAGAGGACAGGCACCACAGCCATACCTCTATCCGGCTATGAAGAACAATGAGGAACACATAGTAGAAAGGCTGAAATCAGCGGTAAGAATGGAGAGCAAGATCACTAGATGATAGATGCAAGAAAACAGATCAAGGAGCTGCTTGAAAGCATAGAGTATAACGAATTAAAGGTTAATCATGGATATCCAAAGTCTATAAGTTATGTTCCGTTGGTTACATTTATTCAGATAGCAAATACTGGCACAGGGATGCACAGTGTTGTTGAAAATTTGGGCTTTCAGATAGATATATGGAGCCGAACCTTTAAGGAATGCATATCCATCATGCTGATGGTTGATGAGAAGATGGTGGATCTTGGATTCAACAGGGACTACGAAAGCCCGGATGACGATGGAGATAATGTTGATGCCAGCGGATATTGCAGAAAGACTCTCAGATATAGCAGCAAAGTAGACACAAGAACAAACAGGCTTATTTCATAAGCAGAAAGGATGGTATAAAACAATGGCAGATACACCAAAGCAGGGACTTGCCTCAATAGGTCTTGATATCAAGATAGGCAAGACAGCCCTTAATTATGCAACAAAGATAGGAGACATTGGAGGAACACCTTCATCACTTGATGCTACATGCTTCAAGGATAAGTCAAAGAAAAGTGTTCCAGGTGTGCAGGAGAACGATAGCTGGGAGGTAGAGTATCTCTATGACAATGGAGCAACAACCTCAGACTATCGTATACTCAAGGGCCTTGAGAATGCTGGGGCTATAGTTGATGTTGAGGTCACATTCCCTGACAAGACAGTATTCAAGAATAAGGGATATGTTACAACGACAGTTACCGGTGCCGAGGTCAACAACCTCATTAAGGCAAAGGCAGTTGTAAACCTTCAGGGTGAGTGGGAGGTTACGGATCCGGTAGAAGCATAATCCATTTTTGTAATACAACAATATGAAATAATACATCACAGGCAGGGGGCATGGTCTCCCTGCCTTTTTAGGAGGTAAAGCAGATATGCAGACATTGGAAATCAAACTCAAGGTAGATGGAGCAGAGAAGAAGTTTCACCTGAGACTTACAGCAGGTGGTCAGAAGATTCTCAAGGAGAAGTACGAAGAGAACATGCTGGCAACTCTTATGGGTGCAGTAGATGATATAGACAGAGCGGTTGATATTCTTGGCATTGCTCTGGGTTACAAGGACAATGATAACGAGATCACAGATGGAGAGGAGTTCTACGATCTGCTTGTTGAGAACGGCAGAAGCGGAGCTGAGGACTTTGCAAAGGTCCTTACCGACATTGCAGTCAATTCTGGAATCATCAAGAAGGACCAGGCAAACAGTGTTGTGAACAGCATCAATACAACATATAAGACTATGTTTGACAGCCTTGAGGAAAGGGTAGAGAAGCTGCAGAAGGATAATGGACAGACCCCAACGGCGGGCGATTCCGAAGATAAGTCAGACAGTACTCCCTTATGATATCGATAAACTTCTCTTTGAAGCAAGGATAGCCGGTGTGGGCTTTTTTGAAGCCTTGGATTATACCTGGGGTGAGCTTGTTGAAATGATAAAGGTTTACAACGAGCGGGAACGTAGGAAGCATCAGCATGAGGCTAATATAGCATTCAGACAGGCAGAGCTCATATCCATGTGGGTATGGAAGAATGATGGAGATATAAATGTATCAGATATATTCCCATACTGGACAGAAGAGGAGAAGATACAGGCAGAGCTTGAGAAGTACAAGGCAATAATGTACAGGCATGTGGATAAGAGCAAAAAATAAATCATGAAGAAATACGAAAAGGAAGGAGGTGGGACAGAATATGACAATAGAGGAGATATCCGTTAAGTTTACTGCTGACACCAATGCGTTGAAGAAAGCTCTTTCAGATATTACCGAAACTCTCAAGGAAACTGAAGCACAGACCGTGGACATAGCAAGTGCCTTGGATGAGATAACGCAGCCTATCAAGGATATGTCAAAAGACCTCAGGACGCTCACAGAGCAGAGTGCTGCATATAACAAGCAGATGTCAGAGGTTACGAAGACTGTTAGCGGAACAGGCAAGGCGGTTGGTGAGATAAATTCCAAGATGCAGACTGTATCAAAGCAGAGCACTGCTGAAACGGCCAAAATAACGACCGGATGGAAAAAAGTCAAAGAAACTATGCAGGATGTATTCAACTCAAGGCCAACAGCTAATTGGGGTGGGAATACAAATAATGGCGGTGAGACGAGGTCGTATAAGGCTTCAAGCAATCCTGGTGATGCAACACAGGAAAAGACACAGAAAGCTCTTGATGCGGAACAGGCTAAGCTCCAGAAGCTGCAGAATACTCTCAATGGGTACAGGATAAAGCTGGACGCAGTGAATCAGAAGTACGATATACAGAATCAGAAGGTCCAGAAAACCAGTAATGATATACAGGTACAGCAGACAAAGCTTGATGGTTTGAAAAGAGATTATGAGGCGATGTCCTCAGTAATGTCTGAGCTGAATATTGACGACAGCATAAATGCAGAGATGGTCAGACTCAAGACTACACTTGATGAAAATAAGATATCAGCCAACGAGTTATTCAATGCCATGGAGAGACTTAAGCAGTCTCCTTATGACATCATAGATGTTGGTAATTCGTTCATGTCCATGGAAGACATGACTAAAAAGATGAATGAACTGGATACATCAAGTGAGCAGGCATGGGGAAGACTTGAGAAGTTGGAAACAGCCATGGGAGGAGTCAGTGCCGAAAGCAGAAACTTTGGAAGCACGCAGGGGCTTCAGAGAATGAACTCTATTATTACTCAGCAGGAGAATAAACTGAGATCACTTCAGAACGCATATAGTACGGCATCGACACAGTCAGCAAGTTTAAGCGGTAAGCAGGAAATGCTTCAGGCAAATATGCAGCAGACAAGGGATTCTATACAGCAGGCACAGGAACGCATATCACAGCTCAGTGCCGCTTTGCAGAATACATCTCAGAATACATCTACCGGCTTCTTTGGCAGACTTGCATCTACTGTCAAGAACGTTGGTAATGCTACTGCGTCACTGATTCACAGATTCCAGAATGGCGTGTCCCACATAAGGAATTTTGGAACTGTGGCGGGCAGTGCCGGGCGCAGACTGTTCTCACTTTATGAGAATACAACACTGATAGGAAGAGGCTTATCATCGCTTAAAGATAAGCTGTCAGGATTAAGCTCAAAGTTTGTACAGACATCCAGAATGGTTAAGTCTATGGTGCTCTCAATGCTGTTTATGCAGCTTATGAGTGGAATGGGTGAGACCTTGCAGAGCTTTGCGAAGCAGTCGGTTGTTGTGAACAATGATCTGTCACTGCTGGCATCCTCATTTACCTATCTGAAGAGTAGCATATTATCAGCATTTCAGCCACTTCTCAGCTATATAACGCCGATACTTACAAGTATAGTGAACACTGTGGCTGATGCATTTAACAAGCTGGCTGAGTTCTTTGCATACCTTACAGGTCAAACAACATTTGAAAAGGCTGTATATACTCAGAAAGATTATTCGGCAAGCCTTGACCAGTCGGCTGCAAGTGCTAAAGAACTGCAGAATGTCCTGCTTGGATTTGATCAGATCACCAAGCTGGATGATAACAGTGGAAGCTCCGGAAGCGGCAGCTCAGGAAACGGACTGAATACAGGCAACTGGGAAACCACAAAGGTTGATATATCAAGCAGCCTTGCGGATTCCATCAAGAGCGGCAACTGGGAAGCTGTTGGAAAGGCTCTTGGAGACAAGATAAACAGTGCTTTAGGATCAATTGATTGGAGCAGTGTCCAGAAAAAGTGCAACAGCATAGCCGAGAAGATAGCCGACTTTTTAAATGGAGCAGTTGAGGAGACAGACTGGAATCTTGTAGGATCCACACTTGGTAATGGAATCAACACAATTCTGGGAGCAATCAATACATTCCAGAAGAAGTTTGATTTTAAGAAGTGGGGAGAGTCCCTTGCGGAAACACTAAACAGCACGCTGTCCACTACAGATTGGTCGCTGGCTGGAGATACGCTTGGTACAGCGGTTCAGAATGTCATAGATACAGGCTTTGGCTTTGTCAAGACGTTTGATTGGAAGAAAGCCGGGGAGAGTGCAAGCAAGACAGTTAATAACTTCTTTGGAGCGATAGACTTTAAGGAGGGTGGTAAGACCTTCGGTGAGGGTGTAAAGGGTGTACTGAACAGTATATCGACATTCTTCGATGAAGTGGACTGGGATTCTATTGGTACAGATCTTGTCGATGCAATAACATCGGTAGACTGGATAGGAATCATTACAGGCGCTATCAAGGCTGTCATCAGTGTTGCAGGCGCATTTTACAAATTGGTACTTGCTATCTGGGATGCTATTATCAATCAGATCAAGAGTACAGACTGGTCAGATCAGGCACAGAAGATATGGGAAGGTATCAAAGATGTATGGGCTAAACTCAAGGATACAGCACTTGAGGTTGGTCTCAAGTTAAAGAATACCTTGTCAGATATATGGGAGTCGATAAAGAGTCTGTGGGGCGGTTCTGATGATAAGTCGCTGCCAATAGCGGCGAAGCTGTCAGCGGCGCTTGACGAGGCAACTGTTGGCAAGATCAAAGATTGGGCAACAGATAAGCTGCAGGACTGGAAAGATAAGACAGCCTTGTTGACAGCAATCGTTGCAACAACACCAACAGCAGTCAAGCAATGGTGGAAAGAAAGAGCTGACAACTGGAAGAGTAAGGCTTCATATTTTGGAATAAAGGTAAGCACAAAAATAGCAAATGTGAGATCAAGGTGGCGTTCATTAGCATCAGGCTGGAAGAGTAAGGCTTCGTATTTTGGAATAAAAGCAAGCACAGCAATATCAAGTATACGTGGCTGGTGGAATAGCAGATCAGCACAGTGGAGAGATAAGACTATATCATTTAAGATAAAAGCCGCTACTTCTGTGCAGGAGATCAAAGATAGCTTCAAATCAGCTATAAATACGGTTATTGGCTGGATAAATACTCATATAATTGATAATCTCAATAAGATTAGTATTACAATTCCGAAAATAAAGGTTTTTGGAAGAACATTATATGACGGAAATACTTTTGGTTTTGATGTTGGTCATATTTCGACATTTGCAACCGGCGGCTTCCCGGAGGACGGTTTGTTTATGGCGAACCATGGGGAACTTGTTGGTAAGTTCAGCAACGGCAAGACTGCGGTTGCTAATAATGCCCAGATTGTTGAGGGTATTGAAGCTGGTGTATATAGAGCTGTTACAGCAGCGAATAACAATGGCGGCAAGTCAGGTGGAAGCACACCAGTAATAAAGGTGTACGTTGGCGGAAAAGAGGTTACGGATGTTGTTGTAAAGGACATCAACGACAGGACAATCCAGACAGGTAAGAATCCATTATTGGTATAGAAAGGAGTGAGACTGTGGCAGAACTTGTTATAAATGGAGTGGACATGCCAGATCCAGCAATCAATGGTGGTCTCACTTATGCACCAGAGAAGATTTGGAGCAAGAACACTGGACGAGTTTCGGATGGAGAAATGTTCGGCGATATAGTGGCGAGAAAGATGACATTAAAAATTAAGTGGAATTATCTCGCAGAATCACAGATAGCACTTATCGAAAGCGCAATCTATGATTCTTTTTTTGATGTCAAATTTAAGGATCCACGAACTAAGAAATATGTAACAAAGAGGATGTATGCAGGCACTCCGACATACCCGGTATATGATGTGCGTGATGGAATGTACAGATATACAGGGGTTGGAGTTGACCTGATAGAGAAGTAGGAGATATCAGATGTACACGAATGTATCAGATGACTTTGACAATAGAATAATGGGAGAGGGCAGAACCTTCAGAGCACGTATAACATGTGATGACACTGTCATAGAATCCGGTTTTGTCAGTGTTGATATGAAGTGTATAGCCGGAACTGGTACAAGCACCTTAGAGATAGGGTGCGCCAGCTCCACGCAGCTTGATATCACAATGATACAGCCGGATATAAGTCTGACCGGCAGGGAAATTCTGCTTGAGATAGGCCTCATGCTTGATGATGACAGTATAGAGTATGTCAAGATGGGATACTTCATGGCGCAGAAACCTACTGTTGATGATGGCAGGATCACGTTCACTGCATACGATAGGATGGCTTACAAGATGTCTGGATATTATCTGTCTAATATCTTATATCCTTGTGATATATCGGAAGTATGCGCAGAGATAGAGGCATTGACAGGTATCAGAATGAAGAATGCTCCGTCAGGTATCAGTATATCAAAAACCTTTGATGGTTACACATACAGACAGGTAGTTGGTTTTATAGCCGGCCTTGACGGCAAGTTTGCGACATTTGACAGGGATGGAGTGCTTGATTTCAGGTGGTACACGACAACAGATTATTCGGTTGAACTCAACAGGTCGTTCGATGATGTTGTTGTGCAGGAGAATGTGTTTCAGGTTGGGTATATCTCATGTGCTGTTGATGAGAACAATACAATTAAATCAGGACAGGGGCTGACAGGAATAGCAACAAGCAATTTCCTGATGACACAGGAGATCCTTGATGGCCTGTATGCAAAGTTAAAGGATATGAGTTATCATCCAACGACATGCAGTTTCGCTGGTGATATGAGGCTTGAGCTTGGAGATATAGTACAGGTATTGAGCAGAGATGGCAAAGCATATTCAGTGCCGATTATGAGCCTCGATTTCAGCTATGATGGCGGGCTTATAACGGCTATCGGATCATATGGCAGCACAGAACTTAGTGAAGCGACTTTTGTAAGTCCAACTGAGAGCTATGTTCAGCAAGTGTACAGACGCTTGTATGCAGATAAACTGGATGTGACAGATGCAGACATCAAGTATGCTCAGATTGACTTTGCAAATATAGGCAAGGCTGCACTGGAGCAGTTTTTCGCCAAGTCAGGACTGATTGAAGATGTTGTGGTCGGTGATCAGAAGGTCACAGGAACGCTCGTTGGAGTGACTATTTTAGGCGACAGCATCAAGGGTGGAACAGTCATAGCGGATAAGCTGGTCATCAAAGGTGAAGATGGACTGTATTACAAGCTGAATACTGATGGTAATACAGTAGAGAAAGAGCAGACGGATTACAACAGCCTTGATGGTGGTGTGATCAGAGCTAAGTCTATAACGGCAACTAAGATTGCTGTTGACGATCTCGTTGCCTTTGGGGCGACAATCGGCGGTTGGCACATAGCTGATGGTGGTTTATTCTCTGGCACAAAAGAAAGCGTGAGCAATACATCCAGGGGCGCATATCTTGGAAGTGACGGACAGCTCAACATCGGGGATTCGGATAATTTTGTTATGTTTTATGTGGACAATAAAGGAGAATCACATCTTGCTATATCAGCAGATAAGTTCACCCTTGGCAAGCAAAACATAGAAAATATTCTAAGCGACATAAAGCAGGATGTTGATAATGTTAGAGATGAGATAACCACACTTTTGAGAATAGAATCATCAAGAGGAATGGTATTCAAGAATAATGCAGTATCAACAGTATTATCTGTGGTGATATACCACGGAAAAGACAGGATAACAGATATAGATAAGTTACATGAAGTGTATGGAAGTTCAGCCTACATCCAGTGGAAATGGCAGAAACTTGATGAAGAAGAATATGGAATAATATCATCCGCCGATTCAAGAATGAGTAACGACGGATTTTCTTTTACCCTTTCACCAGATGACGTGGACACAAAAGTAACTTTCATGTGTGAACTTATAACAGATTAAGGAGGATTATATATATGGCAACAATAAAAGCAGCAGATCAGGTTACTGTACTTGATGTATCAGATGCTTACAACGTAGTGTTGTCAAGCGAAGCATACACATTCCTTGGGGACACGCAGGGAGCTGCGGCCGGTTCTAAATGCACAACAGATGCGGCAGCATATTGTGGTAATAACATGTGTTCCGTTGTTACAGTAGATGCCAAGGCAATAGTTTGCCCAACAGGAGTGACAGCTGCGGTAAGTAACAGTGGAACTTCAAAAGTCACAATCACATTTACTCTGACGGCGAAGCTGACAACTGCATGCGAGGCAACTATCCCAGTTGTTGTTGATGGGGTAACGATCAACAAGAAGTTCTCGTTTGCCGTAGCGAAGACAGGAGCAACAGGAGCTAAAGGCGATAAAGGTGATCAGGGAGTACAGGGACCTCAGGGCCCGCAGGGGGTATCACCAACTGTATCTGTCACAAAGGCTAATGGTGTAACAACAATCACAATCACTGATAAGGACGGCACACATACTCAGACTGTTAAGGATGGCACAAATGGCACTCCGGGAACTCCAGGAACAAACGGCAAGACACCATATTTTCATGTGAAGTATTCAAACGATGGAGGTAAGACATTCACATCCAACTCAGGAGAAGATGTTGGAATGTATATCGGCACATGCACTGATTATAACCCAGCAGACCCGGCAACAGTAGGGGCTTATACATGGGCAAGAATCAAAGGCGAAACGGGCGCCAAGGGTGATAAAGGCGCAACTGGAGAAACTGGCCCTCAGGGTGAGAAAGGCGCAACAGGAGCAACAGGCCCACAGGGTCCTCAGGGCAATGCAGGAGCGGATGCACTGACATTAACAATTACATCAAGTGCCGGAATCATCTTTAAGAATAACACCGGTTCTACGGTACTTACAGCACATGTATTCAAGGGCAGTGCTGAACAAACTATTTCTTCAACAGGAGTAGTATCTGGGATAGGTACAGTCAAGTGGTATGCAGGCGGAGTATACCAGAAGTCTTCAAATACTTATGCGGTGGGTGCAGGAGATGTACCTAACTCACTGGCTATAACATGTCAGCTTGAAGCGTAAGGGGGTGTTTCTATGGCTACAATCAAAGCCAAGGCAGAAATAACCATATTTAATGTCAAGGATGTCAAGAGTGTAACAAGATATTATCTACTTCAGTCATCCACGGCTACAGCACCAGCTAAGCCAACGGCAAATCCTCCCGGTGGGAAATGGGTTACAACTGAGCCAAGCTACACCAGTGGATCTACCAATACTTTGTACTTTGTAGATCAGACAATATTGAGTGATGGTTCTGTGTCATATTCAGATGTATCTAAGTCAAGCAGCTATGAAGCGGCAAAGGCAGCTTACAACAAGGCTCTGTCAGTTGAGAAGTCAGGGAATGAATTGAAGCTATTCTGGGAGAAACTTATAAACGTTGACGAAGCGAATCCGGACAACTATTCAAAGTATATAACATTCAAGGACGGCAATATCATAGTTGGTATAAGCGAGCTGAAGCGGCAGCTTGTGATCGGCAGTGATGGTATATACATAACGAATGGCAATTCAATGAGCTTAGCTAAGTCTGGTGTTGTCTTTCTCGGAAAGCACACAATCATTGGCGATAATTCGGGTGAGTCATCATTATCTGTTTTAGGGGATTATTACCGCAATGGTTACCGTATTGGCGAAACATTCTATGGTAATTCAACAACAGCAAAGGCTATAAAATCAGGAGTCTGGTCGAATACAAACTCCTCAGTGACATTGCCGCCAGGTGTGTATATGATGACAGGAACGATATTATTTGCTGCATCAAAGGGAGGCAGACTGGGAGCTAGATTTGCTACATCAGATAATGGTTTTGACCAGACAACAAATGTTATTCCTGGAACAGCCACAGCTGCAACTGGATATGTACAGTGCCAGTGGATAATGTCTGTGACAGAAGATACAAAGTACTATCTACAGGCATGGCAGAGTAGCGGAGCAAACATAAATGTAACTGTTAGTTACATGAAAGCAGTAAGAATAGCATAAGAGAAAGGAGACGGAAAAATGAAAAATGCAATATGTACAACCGCTGGAGCAATAGGCGGTGTGATAGCGTCCCTGTTTGGTGGATGGGATGCTGGACTGGCAACATTGGTCATGTTCATGGCCATTGACTATGTGAGTGGCTTGGTGGTGGCTGGAGTGTTTCACAACAGCAAGAAAACAGCATCAGGAGCCTTGGAGAGCAAGGCAGGATGGAAGGGATTATGTCGTAAGGGCATGTCCCTTTTATTTGTATTGATAGCCTATAGGCTTGATCTGGCGATAGGCTCAAACTATATCCGGGATGCGGTGATAATAGGATTTATTGTAAATGAGACGATCAGTATTGTTGAGAACGCTGGTCTCATGGGTGTACCGCTTCCTGAGGTAATCAATAAAGCAATAGACATATTAACATCAAAGAGTGAAGAGAAAGGCGGCGAATAATATGAATGGAATAGATATATCAGCGCATCAGGATGACATTAACCTCTCTAAGGTGGCTTGCGACTTTATAATAGTCAAGGCTACCGAGGGATCAGACTACTTCAATAGGTGTTTCAATGACCATGCTAACAAGACGCTCAAACTTGGACGCTTACTGGGTATGTATCACTATGCAAATGGAGGGGACGTCAAGAAGGAGGCAGATTTCTTCTTAGGTAAGCTAAAGAAGTTCATAGGTAAGGGGATCATAGCCCTTGATTGGGAAACCGACAACAATCCTAGATTTGGCAGAGATGATACGGAGTGGTGCGAGGCATGGTGCTCATACGTTTATAAGCGGACAGGGATCAAACCTTTCATATATATTCAGAAGTCATCGATGGATAGAGTTAAGTCTGCTGGATACCCACTCTGGATAGCTCAGTATGCAGATAATAACGATACTGGATTCCAGAAGACTCCTTGGAATGAGGGCTCTTATGACTGCATTATCAGGCAGTACTCTTCCCATGGACGACTCAACGGATATAATGGTAATCTTGATCTCAATAAGGCGTACATATCCAAGGTGACTTGGCAGAAGTATGCTGGGGTTAAGACTGCAACATCTTCAACGGCTAAGCCTACCATAAAGAAGAAGTCCATTGCAACGATAGCAAAGGAAGTCCTCGCAGGCAAATGGGGGAACGGCGACGTTAGAAAGTCAAAGTTGACCAAGGCAGGGTACGACTATGCGAAAGTTCAGGCAGAGGTCAACAAGCAGGTAAAAGCGTCACACGTAAAATCCACAGATGAGATTGCAAGAGAGGTAATCGCTGGCCGCTGGGGCAATGGACAGGAACGTATTGACCGCCTCAAGGCAGCAAGATATAATCCGGATAAGATCCAGAAGAGAGTGAATGAGTTGATAAAAACCATTTAAATAAAGAGTTGGTTAATTTAGTGTTTTATAATATCATTTTGGCAAGAATTAACCTAACTATATCTTTATTTTTTTTGTCCACATTTTGTCCACGTAGATTGAGTGATAAATAGTAAAAATAGGCAAAGTGTAAATTGCGTAGAAAAAACATACATCGAAATAATGGCGGAAATAAGCCATTTTTTAGCCATTAGCAGATAAAGTAGGTTGCATATTAGTTCCTTATATTGGAATGGGTAACAACCCTATGGTTGGTGCTACAGTTGCAGTTGCGGTTTCTGTTGAGGAAGCAGCTAACGCTGGTAAGTTCTAAATAAAAACCTAGTATTTAAATGGTTTAGAGGGCTTTTAGAGAGATCTAAAGGCTCTCTATTTTTTGTTGATTTTTCTAGTCTACACGTTCATACTATGCAAATGTCTACGAGAAGTCTACAAAGTTTTTTAATGTAGACTTCATTGACTGTAATAACATAATCTGCATCAATATATCCATATACATCAGAAGTGAATACAATATCACTTTCAAGAGTGTATGATAGCTCTATATTGAATGATTCATTTTCCTGTAGAGCATAAGACGTATTCGCTGTAAACGTCAAATTACCCTTTTAATGCACCTACATAAAGTGTAGACGGTCACAAGTACGTAAATATATTTTAAGAGTGCATTAGTATTTAATTTCATGAAGAAAGTCAAATAATATGCTATCTTTGAACATATAAAAGGAAGTCGGAATACATGATAGTATATTATAAACTTGACACACTTTTAAATGAACGCAAAATAACAAAGACACAACTGTGCAAAGATACTGGGATAAGTGCAAATGTTGTGTCTAAAATCAGCAAAAGTGAAATATTCAAAACAGATACATTAAACCGTATCTGCGAGTATCTCCATGTCCAACCAAGCGAAATTAAAGAATATGTAATCCATTTGAAATAAACAAGGAGGTCATTTATTTTTGACAAACGTCTAAAATATTGTATAATATACTTAACAAGACAGCCGAGCGATAGATACTTCCTATCCGTCCGGTGAAAAGCTATTTAAGATAAAACACCTCAATGCTTAGCCGGCTGAGGTGTTTTTTTCTTACTTTCGATTATTCAGAATAGTTACAATAAGTATTGCAATGGTAAGTAAAACCATAAATTCCTCATATGTACTCATAAGGCACCACTCCCTTCCAAGACTCGAACGGATATGGTGTAACACCCCTCGGCTGCCTAGTTAAATACGTTATTCTATTTTATTACAGAAGTAATTTTACTATATGTATATATACATTTTGGAGATTCCCATATAACGTAAAACACCCCGCATTAATGCGAGGTTTAATTTAAAAAGAATTACAAATTGTATGTATAAAATTGTAATTACAGTATAAGTTATATCAAAATTATAGTCAATGTGATTTAAGAACACAATAATATTTTATAACCACATACCACCTTCCGGAATACATTAAACTATATCATGGACAAGGAGGTGAATACGCATGGACAGATTCGCAGTATATCTTGTAGTTGTTGCGGTTCTTTGCACTTTGATATCGGTAATAACGGAATTTACGAAAGAGGTAGGAGTGCTGAAGAAGATCCCTACCTCTTTTCAGGTTCTGATCACCAGTGTCATTGTGTGTGAGGTGGGGCTTTTTGTTGGACTATCATTCTATCACATAGCATTTGCGTGGTATTATCCTGTGGCTGCGTTTTTCGGGGCATTTGTCATTGCGATTATATGTACCCGGGGATGGGACTACCTGATATCGATATTTAAGCGGTTTTACAAGGGCGGAGATAAGGAAAAGTGGCATGAATAAAGGTGACATGGCTACAACAAATGTAATGCGGTACAAAGATGTATAGATTAGGAATAATGATCATGAGTTTGTCTCTTGATTCAATGTCTGGAATATTATATACAGACAAAAGAATTCAGGAGACAATTTTATGGCTTCTAATAAGACTCCGTTAAAAGGATACATGGATGGTATAGATATATCAGCATGGCAGGATACTATAGATATAACCAAGGTGCCTTGTGACTTTGTGATAGTGAAAGCGACGGAGGGCACGGACTACAAGAACAGATTTTTTGCAAAGCACTGTGACCAGGCGATGAAAGCGGCAAAACTTCTGGGGGCATTCCACTATGCAAATGGTGGCGATCCCCACAGTGAGGCTGAGTATTTCCTTGCATACAGTAAGAAATATGTGGGCAAAGCCATACTCGTGCTAGATTGGGAGGGACAGAACAATCCACAGTTTGGCAGGAGCGATAGGGCGTGGTGCAAGGAGTGGTGCGATTATGTGTACAGAAAAACCAGGGTAAAACCGCTGATATATATTCAGAAGAGTGCCATGGATAATGTGAAAAATCTTGGCTACAGGCTGTGGGTCGCTCAGTATCCTGATTATGAGCAGACTGGATATCAGGAGCATCCGTGGAATGAGGGGCAGTATGATTGTTCTATCAGGCAGTACACTTCTGTGGGTCGGCTTCCGGGGTATGAAGGAAATCTTGATCTGAACAAGTCTTATATAGACAAAGCAACATGGAGAAAATGTGCTGCGATAAAGACTGACAGTGATAATGGAAAAACGAAAGGGAAAGGCTCTGACAGCAATAGCGGGAAAAGTAATGATAAGAATAACAAGAATAATAAGAATAGAAAAAAGAAAAGCATAGATGTGATCGCGAAGGAAGTCATAGCGGGCAGATGGGGGAACGGCGAGAATCGAAAAAAGAGATTAAAAACGGCGGGATATGATTACGATAAAGTTCAGGAGAAGGTGAACGCTATAGTGAAAGCTTCGCAGAAGAAATCAATTGACGAGATAGCCAGAGAGGTGATAGCCGGAGATTGGGGAAATGGCGAGGATCGAAAAAACAGGTTGAAGAAATCGGGCTATGAATATGATAAGGTGCAGAAGAGAGTAAATGAACTTCTGGGGAAATAACATAAAAATGAAATTTGCATGAAGTATTGTCCATATATGTTGACGGGAAGTGGCATATAATATAGGATAGTGTAAACGAAAAAGATAATAAATACATGAAAGGAAAAGGTGATGGATATGCCATATTTTGGTTTTTATTTCGATCCGACATATATATTGGTACTCATAGGCGTGGCGGTGTGTTTTATAGCATCTGCACAGGTCAAGACGACATACAAGAAGTATGAGCACGTGATATCGAGGTCTGGATATACAGCGGATCAGGTAGCTTATATGATACTCAGAAATGCAGGGATAACTGATGTGTCGATACATCATATACCGGGAGATCTCACGGACAACTACAATCCGCGGGAACACACCCTCAACCTTTCTGATAAGGTGTACGGTTCTAGATCGATAGCGGCCATAGGAGTTGCGGCACATGAGTGTGGCCATGCGATACAGCATGCAAGACATTATGTACCACTGACCGTCAGATCCGCGATTATACCAGCGGCGAATATTGGTTCATCATTTGCCTGGCCTCTGGTTCTGATCGGACTTATCATACCGAGACTGAATTTCTGTATGACAATTGGAATCCTGTTATTCTCGCTGGTGGTGATACTGCAGTTAGTGACACTTCCGGTTGAGTTCAACGCATCAAGGAGAGCGATCCAGATAATAAGAGATAGTGGTTATCTTGCCCCAGATGAGCTGAAGGGGGCAAAGAGCGTACTCAAGGCGGCAGCCATGACATATGTGGCAGCTATGGTGTCAGTATCACTTCAGTTGTTACGACTTGTAATACTTCGAAATAGCAGAGATGATAACTAAATAATATCAAAATAACAGCCCTGTGCGGGACAGATATATTCTTTGTATATCGCCTGCATAGGGCTGTTTTTAATTGGCACAAGGTGATATACTTATTTCATGTGTGCGCCGTGAGAGTAGGTGTGCAAATACATATATATATTGTAGAGTGATATTGTGGGAGATATGCCAGATGGTACAGATAGGAAGCAGAATACTGGAATATAGAAAGAAAATGAACATGAGCCAGGAGGAATTTGCCAATAAGATAGGCGTCAGCAGACAGGCAGTGTCCAAGTGGGAACTTGACAAAGCTTATCCTGACCTTGACAAACTGGTGGATATATGCGGAATGTTCGGGCTGAGCCTGGATGAACTTGTAAATGGTGTGGAACAGGATGAGGAACCTGTGATGGAAGCAGAGCAGAGAGTGGAGATTCCCAATGATCCGGTAAATGTGTCAGATGTGGGTGACAACCAGACTGTAACTGACAATATAGAATCTGAGATCAGTGACAAGGAAGGCAGTGATAAGGAAAGCAGTGACAGCAAGAAGCATACAGTAAGAATTGGCAGTCATGGTGGGCTGCGTGTGGTTATGTATGCAGCTGCGGCTCTGGCAGTGTTCTGTATTGTGGTAAGCTTTGTCATTATACTTCAGAATGCATGGAAGCACAGTGATGAAGTCTTGATGCATGTGGACAAGGTTCATGCACAGTACACATTGGCTGATGTGTCATATCTGAATGACGATCTTGACGACAAACACAGGCTGATGTGGATAGATGCAAAGGGAATCAGAGCTGGGGACACACTGCCCGGATATATAGATGACGATGGCGAACTGGCAAATGTGGATCATGACATAAGTACATTTGTGATACCGTGCGTTCTGGCACTTATATTTCTGGCAATGTTTATTTCTCTGAGAATAGAGCTGACAAAGGAACATCAGAGGGATATAGAGAGAGCAATTAGTGATATACAGGAGAAGGTATAGTGGATAGCAGGAGAAAATATATACGGAGTTCATGTGTGATCGCAGGAATCGTGCTGGTCGTCATCACAGCACTGTGGTTCATGGGTGTGATAACCTGGGGACATGGTGCGGGAGATGTTACAAGGTATGGAGAAACAGATGAGAGTGAAGAGTATGTAGTATACGATGGGATAAAGTTTTCCTGTGGTCAGTATGAGTTGGTTATGGTTACAGAAAACGGTGTATTTCTGGATACTGATACAGGCCATCGGATACAGGTGTTGCATCAGGAAAAGACTCTGGATGATTTCTGGGACACGAAAGATGAGAGGATGGATGCCGGCAGATCAGCCGGGTTTGAGGTTGACTCAGATCCTGAAAAGTATAATTCCGCGGACAGAGATTATATAAAATATGCGCTCAGGCAGCAGTCTGATGATGAGACAACAGACTACAGTGAGTATATGCAGATATTACTTACACCTGATTATAAAGGTGACAGATTGTTTATCTGTATAAATTACAATAAAGATATGGATGATATGACAGAGGCGGAACGAAAAGCGATGTATGATAAGTCATCTGCGTGGATACAGGAGCTGATGGATGCTGGTGAGTCGACTGATGAGCCGGATGACGATACGGGCAAGATCATTTATTCTGCAACTGCGCTGAAGAACAAGGAAAATTATGCAGACAGTGACACCCTAACCAGTGCATGCCGTACTGTTCAGTATGGACTTCCGTATGGTTATTTGAGAAAAGATGATTCAGATTTGGATTCAGCATATTATGAGTCGGATTCTGGAAAAACACATTTATACATAGCTATAGAAGATTATTCAGCGTTGCTTACGGATGATGAATCGTTGAAAGAGTATGTCGATTCCTATGCGAAGAATGACCATGCCATGCCTCAGAACTGTGGAAGCAGGGAGATGGATGGAAGGGTATTTTATTATTACAGCTATTTTACACAGAACTGGTGTGATGATGGAAGTGTGATCATTGAATATAACTTCAAAGCGTACTGCGATATTGGAGAAGGGCAGATATATACCATATCAGCTCATTCATATACCAATTCTGACGTGATGGATACGGACACATATCTGGAATGTATGAAATTAGATATAAAATTGAATATAAAATAGAAATATGCATAAAAAAGTCTTGTGAATTTGGTGATAGTATTTGCAACTTTGCTGTGATAGAATGGTTAAAGTGGCAAAAACTAACATATTCACAGGACTTTTTGTGTTATAGTGCACAAAATATAGCATACAGATGTATCACGAAGGGTCACAAAAGTTTTATCAGGGAGGGTAATTGATGAGAAAAAGAAAGCTAAGAGGAGGTATAGCTGTACTTTCGCTGGCGACGGCTCTGTGTCTGGCACAGGGCGTAGCGGTCTATGCGGAGGGGACTGATGATGGCAGTACGCTTGTCACGGCAGATCTGTCAAAGGGTATAGAGTACAGGTATTACGAAGGCTCGACCACACGTGTAGAAGGAATCAATCTGAATGGTAATTCTGTCATAATCAGGCAATCACCGAATTCTACGAGTTCAGAGCCGAGACTCAATGTCTACAATGATAAGGATCGGGATGGAGTTCTGGATGAAGGTGAGGAAGCATTTGAGATCGATGGCAGCACAGATATACTTCCATATCAGGTATATGGCGTTTATGGAGAAAAGACTAAGACTCCGATCTCAATCACCGTTGACGGGGCATCCCTTGGGAATGTATGGGGTGTCTACAAAGGAGCCATGGAATATGAGAGCACAGGCTCAGATCCTGCAGTTTCAATAACTGTGAACAAGGGATCAAATGTTTCTGCGGCGACATGTTTATATTCGTCAGAGGCTGTAGGATCAATGAAGATCAACATATCTGGAGACTGCAATGTTTCCCAGCTGCAAGGTGCATTGCAGAGCAAGGTGGATGGGGATATTGACGTTGATATAACCGACAATGCATTTGCTGGAACAGTGTACGGTATCCAGGTAGGATATGCCTCAGGAAGCGTGGACGTGTATACGGACAATACGGTTGACGTCGGTTATCTGTACGGAGTGTATGCATCTACCATTGATGGCAGCCTCACAGTGAACAGTATGCTCAAGGCTGACAAGGGCAGTGGATATGTGTATGCTGCGACAAATGGCACATACTCAGGCAAAGATTATGCGGTGAAGGGCAATGTTGTCCTGACGGCAAAGAATGCCAAGCTTGGATATGTGTATGCGGTGACCAATGGCGCTCATACGCTGGGTGGTGTTACTGTGGATATAAGTAACACAACACTTAATGAGATGTATGGTGTGAGCAACAGTGCCAGTGCAGCCGGTGATGTGAGTATCAGACTAAACGGCATAGAGTGCAGTGACAGTTATTCAAGTATGTACGGGGCATATAGTGCAAATATTGCAGGAAAACTTAAATTTGAAGTAATGAATGCAAAAGGAAAAGGCATTTCTGTCTATGGAACCTCAAATTCAGATATATTGGGTGATGTAGATATAGATATAGATGGACAGGGCGCTGAATTTGCTTCAGTATACGGACTCAACGGTGGAACCGTTAAGGGCATGGTAAATATCGCTATAGAGAATATCAATGTATCAAGTTCTATGTATGGTATTTACTCAGCCAAGCTTGAACAGTCGTCACCGGAGGGAGCCGATGCCTATGCGAATGTGATAACGCTTAAGAACATTGTCAGCAGTTCATATTACACATATGGCGTGTACTACGTTTCGACTATGGGTTCGACACACATGATCCTGGATAATATAAAGTCAGGTAATTATCTGTATGGATTGGATTTTTCAGGTGCCATAACAGGAAAACTCAAGATGGATATATCCAACTGCAGTGCAGAAAATGCATATATTCTGAGGGGAAATGGCAGTTCACCGACGGTTGTTGGGGATTTTGATCTTACCTTGACAGACAGTGCTTTCAAGAACAGTCTGTACGTGCTGAATACAGCTACATTTGCAGAAAATGCATCTGTTGACATCAGGAATGTCATCAGCAACTTGTGTACAGTGGCATATTCAGGTACATGTGCTAAGAATCTGGATGTCAATATGCAGTATGCAAATGACAAGGCAATTGTCGATGCGGCTGGCAATCCGGTGGTAGACTCATATACCAATGCAGGAAAGGGTGAGTTTAATCTCCTGAGCAGCTATTCGGTTATCGGTGATCTGACTGCGGATCTGTCTAATATCCATTATGCATCGTGCGGTCTTGCAGGTGGCAGCTACAGTGGAGAAGTGAGTGGCATAAATACAACGGTTACTCTGAAGGACAGCAGTTTTGAAAGTACGTATAACGGCAGTATGGTATATCTTCTGAATGAGTATGGCAATGGCTCAAACGATGATTCAGCCATACAGCTTTCTGCTGACATCAAGATAGAGAATACAGACTTTACAGGTATGAAGAATGCAAGCTTTCAGGTAAATGCGAATCAGAACAGAAAAGTAAGGGTAGCATTTGACGAGACGTGTATTCTCCCTGATGGATATTACATATGTCCTGCATACAACGGTTATGGAGATTCAATTGTCACATATGGAGGAGATGTATACTATGGCGGCGATAAAGTAGTTATAGATAAAGATGTAAATGCTGATAACATCTACTTTGGTAATTATGCCAGCGGAAAATCGACATCTGCTGTATATGCTGTCATTAACAAGGGAGTGACAGTAAGTGCTCAGGAAGGGATATATTTCACCGCGGGTGCAAATATCCTTAACTCGGGAAAATTCTCTGGAACATTTAAGAGAACAGATGATTCATCATACGGTTCTGTATATATGAAAGAGGGCATAGTGGCAGACGAAACGCTGTATGAAAATGCCCATGTATACTACCCGGTTACTCTGGTATGTGATGACAAGGCTGTGACAGTGAGCAATCCTGGCTACACCTGTTATCTTGACAAGGATACTATGTATGCATATGTAGATTCAGTCTTGACGCTGACACCGGTTATCAAGAGAGGATATACACTTGAAAAGGTAGTGTTTAGGGGAAGTGATGAGACTCAGGATAATGAGCTGACAGAGACATCAGGCAAGTATACATTTGCCATGCCGAAAAGACCATGTATAGTGACAGTCTCAACAAAGGGTAAGCAGATAAAGGCATCAAAGACAGTGTCAGATCCTTCAGCTGTGCTCGGTCAGAAATACACAGCAGAAAAGCCACTGTATGATATGTCGGATGTTGTGATCCTGAATGATGGCAAAGAGGGCACAGTAACCTATGAGATGGACAAGGATTATATACTTCCGGAGGGGCTTGTGCTTGATGGCAGTCTTATAATTGGAACACCGACATCGGCATATGAGGATGGAAAGAAAGCAGTAATCCACATAACAGGAAAGAATGGAACAAAGACACAGATCACACTGAATGTTGTTGTTTCGAAAGAGCAGAAGATACAGGAAAATACAGACGGACGTATAACAGTCGATGAAGAGAATAAACAGATAAGTCTGAATGGAACATCAGTTGTATTGCAGGCTGCAGAGAACAGTGCGGAAGCTTCGTCGGATGAAACAGGGGCTGAAAGTCCTGTGATCACAGAGATCTATATCGATTCTAACAAGAATGGACAGGCTGACAACAAGACACCGTTAGTCAGCGGAGACCTGTCAGAATACACTGTGGTTGGAGTTGATGACAGCGAATTTAAGCGCAGTGTAAAGATAACTATGCTGGGAGGAAGCGTACAGAAGATATATGGTGCGGTTGACTCAGAACTGAGCTGCAGCGGAAGAGATGCGGTTGCGGTAGTTATCAAAGGCGGTAATGTGGGTGAGGTATATGCGATTGTAAATACCCAGGTAGATGGTACGATTTCTTATGAGAACTGCACAGGTGCTGTGATCACAGGTGGTTTGGTAAGTGGAAGTACATCAACATACACAGGAGCGCTTCTCAGAACAGCAAAAGACAATGTCATGATATACAAGAAGTATACAGTTACAGAGAAGCTTGCTGCAAATGATTTTGATTTGGACAATGAATCTGAAGCATCAGTGGAGGCTCCGCTTGAGCTCGCAGGATATCTGAGGATGTATGAAAAATCTAAGCTTACAGCAACGGCTGCGATTATCGCCGGCGGTCTTTCATTCTCGAGAAATTCATCTGCTCAGTTTGATGGGGATGTCAAGATAAATACTCTGTATATGACGAGTTACAATAATGTACTTACTATTGGGGCAGAGTCGGAGTTTGAGACAAATGAAGTCAAGATATCAGACAGCTGGGCAAAAGTATATCAGAAAGGAACATTCAAGTGCCCTTCAGACAAGTTCTCAAATGAGGGAACATGGGTAAAGGCAGGAGAATTTGCAGAAGGTGTAGATGCAGGCGAGTGGACCGGAATTTACTACAATGTTGAACGCGGTAATACGAATATGAAGGGAACTTCGGTTTCCATTCCAACTCAGAGCAGGGTAGTGGAATACGAGGGACTGATATATGCAAGAAACAATTCTTTAGTCACGGCAGAGTATACAGATGTACCGGGATACACAGTATATGTATCGATAAATGGCGGAGATCCAATAAAGGGAGATTCGGGATCGGCGCAGGTCGCAACAGCAAATACAGTTATGAGTGCAACAGCTGATTACGTGGCAGATCAGATCGCAGTGACAAAGAAATATGCTGATCCTGTGATTGTAGCAGATACAAGCTATACAGCCGAGGAGCCTGTATATGATCTCTCGGCACTTGATGTGACAGGAGACACCACTTCGGCATACGGTACAGATATGCAGTACAGAGTAAAGAGCGGATCAAAGCTTCCGGAGGGGCTTGTGCTTGCCGATGGCAAGATCACAGGCAAGACATCCGAAACAGGTGAGACAGATGTGACATTTGTTGTGACAGGAAGAAATGGAACATCCGTTGATGTAAACGTGAAGTTTACAGTAAAGGCTGCAGGCACGGAAGTGTCAGATATCAACAAAGTGGTAACTGACGCATCAGTAAGTAAGATAAATCTTGCTGGATGTTCAGTTGTGATAATAGCTGATCCGTCAAATTCATCAAAGTCTTCCATATACATGGATGCAGACCATGACGGAATAGCAGACAACAACAGAGCGCTTAAGATAGGTGGTGAGACAAGTTACGACCTGTCGAAGTGTAAGATATATGGTTATACAGATGGAGACAATGCATATACTGGCGATATATCAATAGTTCTCAGAAGCGGTACGGTAGGTTCCCTGTATGGTGCAGGTTCAAACGAGTCCGGAGCTGCAAATGTAACTGTTGAGGGTGATGTTACTGTAAAGGTGCTGGGCGGCACTGTAAGAACAGAAATATATGGCGCATACAATGCACATGCAGCTACGGTGAATTTCGTTGCAGAAGGCGGAAAGATATATAAGAAGGCCTGTGGTGCATATAATTCAGATGTGCAGACGATGAATTTTGCGTTCACAAAGACAGCTATGATGTATGCGGACGACAATTATTCAAACACAGGTGAGGAAGAATTGTATGTCACAAGCGGAGGAAGTGTATCTGGAGATGTAAATGCAGAGGTAGGTGTGTTGAGTACAAGAGAGGCATTTGCCTATAGTTCAAAGATGTATAGAAGCACGTACGCTTTCTTCTACGGAGTTTACAGGACACCTGTGTCAGGAGATGTAAATTACACTTTGAATGGTGACTGGTATGCAGGAAGAATAAATACATTTGTAAACAGTTCCAATGTGGCTGGAGATCTGAATGCTGAGCTGAAGTCAGGTTATATAGGCTGTGGTAATTCGAATGATAGTTCAAAAGCATTCGTATACGGCAATACGAACAATAAGATACGCAATATAAATGTAAGATCGGCTACAGAAGATGCTGTGAGCGGTAAGATCGTTCTTGCTGCAAGCGGAGAGGTAAATGATATTTATTTCAATGATGTCAGTGGCAATACCACTGCGAGTGTTACAGGCCTTTCAGAGAATTTCCAGGTGACACATAAGGGCTCACTCTTCTTAAAGATCAAAGATAAACTTGTTCTCGGAGGTACATACACTGTTGATGAGAACATTGAGACCGATATCCTCAATGTAACTTCTGGTTCAAAGATCAAAGTTGCTGAGGGTGCATCAATTAAGCATACAGCAAATGCTGTCATCGAAGGAGATGTTGAGAATAACGGAACATGGACCTCAGAGGGCAATGTTTATGTAGAGGGAACATTTGTCAACAATGGAATCTGGAATACAAAGAAGTATATGTACGTTGGTGACAGCAGCGCATCAAGTATCAGCGGTAAAGTTGACAACTATGGAACCGTCACAACGGTTTCTGACAGGTCATACAGTACAAGGATCAATGCTTCTTCAATGTTCATCAACCGTGAAGCTGCTACATTTACATTCGGAAATATGGTCAACAGTGGAACCATAGTAAATTATGGTTCTCTGGAAGAGACATATTATAACAACTTCTCGGATGTTGGAAAGGTACTCACAACAACGATTCCGAATCTTAAGTATGTGCTGAAAAATTACAGCAGTGTGTACTATAAAGTTGATGCAGAGTATCCGGCATACTGCTTCAAGGGTGAGGATGCAAAGATAAGCATAGCGGCAACAAATGCTAACTATCAGAAGACGTCAGGCATTGACGGTGATACAAATGTATACATAGCTGGAAATATGGATTTCTATGTGACAGTTGACGGCGAACCGATAGACGGAATGAAGATAGATTCTGTGGTATATGGTTCAGCACAGAATGAGGCAACGTCAAGTAACAATGTCAAGTGGCGCGGAACAGTGGCATATGAGCCGACACATGCTGTGATCAATATGGCAAAGCAGGAAGCAACCAATATAACTCTTGCGAAGGCTGAGGACAAGGTTACAGCACAGGTTGGAGTGACAACTAGCAAGTTTGATCCACTCTATGACCTCACAAAGATCGAGGTTCAGAATGATGAGGATGTTGAAAACGGCTATGTCGCATACTCACTTGCTAAGGGGCAGACCCTTCCTGATGGACTTGCGATGTCAGGCGGCAAGATATACGGTACTCCGGTCAAGGCTTCTGCTGAGGCTCAGACAGTGAATATCATTGTGAGAGGACAGAACCAGACCACAGCTGAATTCACGCTTACCATAGAGAAGATAGAGAAGGGTATCCCGACACTTGCTGCATCAAAGGCCGGAACCGCATATGCAGGCAAAACACTTGCTGATGTAGCACTTCCAAAGTCAGTACTTGGTGTATATAGCTGGGCAGACAGCACACAGTTGGTTGGCAAGGCTGGATCCGAAGACAATTACGATGCATACTTTGTACCGAAAGATACAGTCAACTATGACTGGAGCAAGTTTGATACTGCTTCAGGAACGTATGAGCAGTTAGAGGACGGCAGTGTCAGAATATCAGTGAAGCTTGCGGTATATGTGAGAAAGCAGGATCCTGTATACACTGTACCTGAGGGAGTGACAGCTATATATGGAGAAACTGTAGGAAAGGCTGTTATTCCAGAAGCAGAAGGCGGAATGTTCATCTGGGAAAATGCTGATGAGTCAGTCGGCGACGTTGGAACAAAGAAGTTCCTTGCAACATTTGTGCCATCTGATGAGGATGTATATGAAAGAGCAGAGCATATAGAGATCACAGTTGAGGTAAAGCCGGCTGAGGCTAAGTTCACACAGGCTATAGACAAGCTCACAGCAAAAGAAAATGACACTCTGGCTGATATAGTACTTCCGGAGGCAGAGAATGGAATCTACACATGGTACACAGACAGAACAACAAAGGCTGAAGATGGCGGAACATACAAGCTGTGCTTTAAGCCTGCTGATATAACTAACTATGACTGGTCAGGAGTAGAGGGCTGGAACAGAGCTTACAGAGGTGTGGTATTCCCAGTACAGGTTGAGATCATCAAAGAGCATGTACATGATTATGGCGATGCATACAAGAGCGATGCTACATATCACTGGAAGGAATGCAGCTGCAAGGATATCCAGAATAAGGCAAAGCATACATTTGACTCAGGAAGCATAAAGACAAGTCCTACTGATACAACAGATGGAAGCAAGGTATATAAGTGTAAGGTCTGCGGATATGTGAAGACCGTGACGATCCCGGCACTTGGCAGGGATATCACTGATCCAGGATACAAGATAAAGGTATCCGGACTTGATTCTCAGAAATATACTGGAAGAACAATTACCCTAAAGAATCTGAAAGTTACATCGGGCAGAACGGTTCTAAGAAAGGGTACTGATTACACGGTAGCATATTCGAACAATAAAAAACATGGCACTGCAACGGTTACAATAAATGGTATCGGAAAATACAGAGGAACTATCACAAAATCATTCCAGATCAAGATAGAAAAGAATTCTGTATTTGCAGTAAAGCAGCCAGGAACTAACATAGTATACAAGTACAAGATCACAAATGCTGATCTGAAGGGCAAGGGAACTGTAGGACTTATAGGCACAACAGTTGCCAAGTCCAATGGAAAGTTCAAGACACTTACGATCAGTGATACTGTAACTATAGACGGAGTGAAATTTAAAGTTACAGCTATAGGCAGCAAAGCATTCAAGGACTACAAGAGTATTATCAAGGTTGCTGGAGGTGCAAATGTTGTCTCTGTAGGAACATATGCATTCAGCGGATGTACAGCACTCAAGACTATTCCGGCATTCAAGAATGTTACAGCCATAGGCGGTTATGCATTCTATAAATGTAAGTCGCTCACAGCAATGCCGGTAAATAATAAGCTTAAAACCATAGGCAAGGCTGCTTTCTATGGCTGCACATCACTTAAGACACTGACTGTTGGCGGAAAGGTGACAACCATAGGAGAGAGTGCATTCGGCGGATGCAGCAAGATGACAGCAGTTTCAATTGGCGCAAATGTTAAGACAATAGGTGCATCAGCATTCAGCGGCTGCAAGAGCCTTGCCACTGTCAAAGTTGGTTCGGCAAAACTCAAGACTGTATCAAAGAATGCATTCAAGGGCACAAAGTCAAAGATAACATTCAAGATACCAAAGAAATACTATAAGTCATATATGGCTAAGATTAAGGCAAAGGGTGTGGCAGCGCCAAAGAATGCGATATATAAAAAGTATTAAAAAGTAGCATAAGTTACAAGAAATAGACATAGCAGTATTTATGGCAGGGCATGATCAGCTTTCGGGTTGGTTGTGCCCTGCTATTTGTAATTGTTACAAACTAAAAGGGTGATGACAGTACAGGATATATTTGTTATACTGAACATATGTTTGTGGTGCTGATGGAGATTTAATTGTGATTTTAGAGAAGATTATAAGAAAGATAATATTAAAGATTTTATGATAGATAACAGGATGGGAGATAGTGGGATGGAAGATAACCGGATTCAAGATAACAGAATGGAAGATAAAGAGGATTATCTGAGCACACTCAACGAGAGGCAGCTCGATGCTGTTACAACCACAGAAGGATACGTGAGGATCATTGCAGGTGCGGGGACCGGGAAGACGAAGGCGCTTACTCATAGGTATGCATACCTTGTCAATGAGCTGGGAATATCAACTTCGAATATATTGTGTGTCACATTTACGAACAAGGCAGCCAGGGAGATGAGCAAGAGGATAAGACAGATGATAGGTGACAGTGATACTGGCTATATCTGTACATTTCATGGATTCTGTGTGAAGCTGCTGAGGGAAGACATACATGCGATCAACTTCCCACAGAACTTTGTGGTCATGGATGACGAAGATACAGAGGAGATACTCAAGACTGTGTATGAGAATGCACATATACAGTCGAGAACATATACATTTGACTCTGCGAGAGATCATATAACAGCCCTGAAAAGTCAGATGCTGCATATACCGTATCTTGCGGAGATAGGGAACGAAAAACTTCTTGCAGACTATGAGAAGGCAGAGAAGGTGGAGGATAAGGTATTCCTGGGATATCTGTATGAGCAGAAGAAGGTGTATGGGCTTGACTATGACGATCTCATAACGATCGCATTGTATATACTTCAGACAGATGAAACGAAGCGGATCAAATGGCAGGAGCGGATGATGTATGTCATGGTGGATGAATTTCAGGATGTGAGCAGCAGTCAGTATGCACTGGCAGAGATTCTCAGCGGATATCACAGGAATCTGTTCATAGTGGGTGATCCGGATCAGACCATATATACATGGCGAGGGGCACAGATAGAATACATACTTGAATTTGACGAGACACATGAGAATACCAGAACCATATTCCTTGATATGAATTACAGATCAACACCGGAGATACTCGCTGTGTCCAACTCGCTCATAGAGAAGAACAAGAAGAGACTTCCACACAGGCTTGAGGCGTATAAGGAGTCGGGCAGAAGACCTATATATATACATTCCAGGACGACCGGGGATGAGGCTCAGTGGATGACCTCGGAGATACAGAGACTGATGTCGGAAGGTGCATCGTACAATGAGATGGCGGTGCTGTACAGATCTCATTTTGTATCGAGGAATATAGAGGAATCGTTCATAAAGGCAAAGATTCCGTATACACTGTACAGTGGAGTGGAGTTTTATAAAAGGAAAGAGATAAAGGATGTACTTGCATATCTCAGGATGATAGTCTATTCGGACGATCTGTCATTTCGCCGCGTGATCAATGAGCCAAAGCGCAACTTTGGCAAGAAACGAATGGCTCTTGTAAAGGCATATGCGGAGAGTCACAGATGTTCACTGTATAACGGCCTCCTGGACATTCTGGAGGATAAAACGATCAAGTCAACTGGGGCTGCAGCATTTGTGGATACCATAGATGCGTTCAAGAAGACCTATAAGGAAAAGAGTCTGTCAGATCTGGTGACGGAGGTACTGGATCAGACCGGGTATGAGGCGATGCTCAGACAGTCGGGTGAGCAGGAGCGTCTGGATAATCTGGCGGAATTCAAGCAGTCTGTAGATGAATACGAGAAGACGTCAGGTGAGGAGAATACCCTGGAGGAATATCTCCAGAGCATCGCGCTCTACACGAACAATGACCGTGAAAAAGACAAAGAGACAGTGTCCATGATGACAGTTCACACGGCAAAGGGATTGGAATTCCCTTATGTGTTCGTGTGTGGGATGAATGAGGGGATATTCCCAAGTAAGCACGTGGATACAGAGGAACGCCTGGAGGAAGAAAGACGAATGGCGTATGTGGCATTTACCAGAGCGGAGAAGGCTCTGTATATCAGCGATGCCGAGGGGTTGAACTATGACGAGTCTTTCCGGTATCCATCCAGATTCATCTTCAATATAGACCGTGACGTGATAGACTATGCACATGATCTCCCTAAAAGACTGGTGGACGATGCTATGAGCTACATAGCGGCAAATGAATCCAAGATATGCCCTCCGGATACGGAACTTTCAGTGGGCGACCGTGTGATGCATAAAGTATTTGGAGAGGGCACTATAACAGCTATGCGGACAGATATAGGCTGCTATGTCATAAAGTTTGATAAGATGGCGACTGAGAGAAATCTGAAGATTGGGACGGCTCTTGAAAAGCTTGGATGATAGCGTAGGAAACACTAGTCAGTGAAAGCAGCGAACAATGATATATGAAACAGACAGGGACAGACTACCGGATTGGTGGCTGTCCTTTTTGTTTTACCCCGGTGTGAAAAAAATAGTACACTAAATGAGGTAGAATTGCATAAGAGAAAAGTTAGGATTGTGAAAAAATATGATACGGTGTCGGAAAGGAGCAAAAATGGTACATATAGTTGTAGATCTTGAGATGAACTGGTTGGACTTCAAATATGAAAATGAGAGAAAGATAAGCACCAATGAGGTGATAGAGATCGGGGCCGTTACCATGAATGAAAAATTCGAGGAAATAGGCGCATTTAAGATGTATGTAAAACCGCAGTTCAACGATAAGGTGGTAAAAAAGGTTGAGAAGCTTACGGGAATAACCATGGATAAGCTTCAGGATAGTCCTGTGTTTGCAGATGTATTTGACGCTTTCATAAAGTGGTGCATCAGTTTCGGAGAAGAAGTGGTCATGTATGGTTGGAGCGATTCTGATGAACTTCAGCTTTGCAGAGAAATGAAGCTGAAGAACATACCGTGGAATGAAGATGTAGACAAGGTGTTCAGACAGTGGCATGACTTCCAGAAGGAATTCAGCGATCTGGTTGGCATTGGAAGGATCATTACTTTATCCCAGGCGGTGGATTATGCAGGTATAGACTTTGCAGGTCAGAAGCATGACGCTTGCTGTGATGCCAGAAACACCGCATATCTTCTGGCACTCACAAAGGACGAGAAAAGATTTGCCAAGACTATGAAGAGTGTGCTGGAGGCATTCAATCATGAAGAACTGACCTCGAGCATAGGGAGTTTGATAGACTTCTCAGCGTGGAACGGAGTTGGGGCTTGAGATGAACGATAGGGGGCTGCCGGAAGGCGGCCTTCTTGTGGAGAAGTGTGGGAGTGTGTAAGGTAAATACGTATTTCAACAAGAAAAAATTGCTAGATATTTGAGGTTTACAGGTTATCAAAAATAATGAGAAGTGTGATTATAGTATGAATCTGGATAAGATTTGGCAAAGAAAATATAGATCGAATAAAAATCAGTGGCGAATGGTCGAAAAACGGGAGTGAGTGGTCATTGAGAAAGACAGTGCAGTTTACAGGTTGTATATTAAATTGTAAAATAAAGAGGTATTCTGTTGATTTTTTGTGTGAGCGAGGGAGATTATAGACTATGTCATTAGGAAAAATACAGAATGTTTTCGAATCTTTGTCTGGGGCACAGGGATTAAGTTTACAATTTCAAAGAAAACAGGAATATTGTATACATACAGGGAAATTATTTTTTCGCCTGATGGTGAATTAAGTAAATTGGTAACAGAGATATCAGAGAGATATACAATCGAATTACCGAAGAATTATACTAGTGTACAAGATTATGATGGATCAGTAATTGTAATCTTATAATATGTGAATCAAGTATTAACATACAATGAGATGGAAAGGAGCTTGATGTATAATATTGTTTGTTTAATAAGTGTAATAGTCAGACAGTTTTTTATGGCAAATCCATTTGAAGATGCAGCCATAGAAGTGCCATTGGGTCCGATTTTCTTCAATATGATAACAGGGGCAATGCTTGTGCCAACTACATATATGGTTGTAGGGATTTTTTATAAAAGAAGAAGTTCACCGGCAGTAGGAAGTATGTTATTTCTCATATTTTATTTAGTACATAATGGGTTATTGGTATTGATGTCGAAAGCCGAATTTAATAAAATTATAATTGGAATTATACTAGTGGCATATATTGCATTTCTTACTATTTCAAAAAAGATAGTAATGCGCATGACATGTAGTATTTGATACAAAAAAAATGCAGGAGAGATTAGATGATAGACACCAAGAAAGAACAGGAACGAGATGAACTTCATCGCGCCATCTGGGCGATAGCAGATGAATTACGTGGAGCCGTTGACGGATGGGATTTCAAGAATTATGTATTAGGAACAATGTTCTATAGATATATTTCTGAAAATCTTTGTAATTACATAAATGAGGGCGAGGCAGAGGCTGGTAATACAGACTTTGATTTTGCTGTGATGCCTGATGACGATGCAGAAGAGGCTAGAGAAGGTTTGGTGGAAGAAAAGGGATTCTTCATACTTCCAAGTGAGCTGTTCTGCAATGTTAGAGCAAGGGCAGCGGAAGACGAAAATCTGAATGAAACGCTTGAAAGCGTATTCAGGCATATAGAAGATTCAGCAAAGGGCAGTGAGGCAGAGAATGATTTTGCAGGACTCTTTGATGACTTCGATGTTAATAGTAATAAGCTAGGTTCTACTGTTGCCAAGAGAAATGAAAAACTAGTAAAACTCCTCAATGGAGTGGGAGATATGAATCTTGGCGATGTGAAAGATCATTCCATAGATGCATTTGGTGATGCGTATGAGTATCTCATGACTATGTATGCGTCAAATGCAGGAAAGTCCGGCGGTGAGTTCTTCACGCCTGCGGATGTGTCTGAACTTCTTACAAGGCTTGGAACAGTAGGCAAGACCGAAATAAATAAGGTATACGATCCTGCCTGCGGATCTGGTTCATTGCTACTTAAGGCGGAAAAGGTTCTTGGCAGGGATGCCATCAGAAATGGATTCTATGGACAGGAAATAAATATAACTACATATAACCTCTGCCGTATAAATATGTTTCTTCATGATGTTGGTTTCGATAAGTTTGATATAGCATGTGAGGATACGCTTACCAGTCCGCAGCATTGGGATGATGAGCCATTTGAGCTTATAGTGTCTAATCCGCCGTATTCAATAAAATGGGCTGGAGACGAGAATCCACTTCTTATAAATGATCCAAGATTTTCTCCTGCGGGAGTATTGGCTCCTAAGAGCAAGGCGGATATGGCATTTATAATGCATAGTTTGGCATGGCTTGCGTCAAATGGAACTGCAGCGATAGTATGCTTCCCTGGAATTATGTATCGTGGGGGTGCAGAGCAGAAGATCAGAAAATATCTTGTAGATAATAACTATGTGGATTGCATCATACAGTTACCAAGTAATCTGTTCTTTGGAACTTCAATAGCAACGTGCATTATGGTTATGAAGAAGAATAAGACAGACAATAAGACTTTGTTTATAGATGCAACCAAGGAGTGTGTCAAGGTTACAAACAACAATAAACTAACACCGGAGAATATAGATAGGATTGTAGAGACATTTACAAAACGTGAAGATGTTCAGCATTTTTCACATCTGGCTACATATGAAGAGGTTTCTACAAATGACTATAATTTGTCGGTGTCAACATATGTTGAGGCTGAGGATACGAGGGAGAAGATTGACATTGTAAAGCTCAATGCTGAGATAAAAGAGATCGTGGCTCGTGAACAGGTTCTTCGTGATGAAATTGATAAGATTATTGCAGAAATTGAGGAGGGCGTATGAGTAAGTTAGATGAATTGATTGCCGAGTTATGCCCTGATGGAGTGCCATTTAAGAGAATAAAGGATGTGTATACAAGATTAAAGGGAACACCAATTACTGCGGGGAAAATGAAAGATATTTCTAGTGATGAGGGCGAAATAAGAATTTTCGCTGGTGGGAAAACAGTTATTGATGCACATGAGGTAGATATTCCAAAAGCAAACATCACACGAGTTCCAGCAGTTCTTGTTCAAAGTAGAGGTGTTATTGATTTTGTGTATTATGATAAACCATTTACTTTTAAAAATGAAATGTGGGCATATACAGCAGAAAATAATGTCAGTGTAAAGTTTTTGTACTATGTATTGAAAAATAATATATCTTTTTTTCGAGATGCAGCATCAGGTATGGGATCTTTACCTCAAATTTCATTAAAGATTACTGAGGATTACAGGCTCCCTGTACCTCCGATGGAGGTACAAAGTGAAATAGTCCGTATTTTGGACTCTTTCACGTTACTTACAGCCGAGCTTACAGCCGAGCTTACAGCTCGGAAGCAACAGTATGAATACTATAGGAATAAATTGTTAACGTTTACGAATAACATACGATGTGCACAATTGAAAGAATTTGCAATTATTGAAAGAGGAACAAGAGTTGTAAAGCGTCAGTTGAAGTATAATGGTGAATATCCAGTATATCAGAATGCGTTAGCTCCTATGGGATATTACGATAAATTCAATAGATCAGAAAATAATACATATATGATATGTGCAGGCGCAGCGGGGCAAATAGGGTACTCCAATAGAAAATTTTGGGCAGCGGACGATTGCTATACATTCATTTGTTCTAACGAGCTTGATAATAGGTATTTATTTCATGTATTAAAGAATAATCAGAATATAATTAATTCAAAAATAAGAAAAGCCAGTATTCCTAGAATTTCAAAATCTGATATTGAATCTATAGAGATACCTATACCCGATATTGATATGCAGAAAAAAATGATTAATGTCCTTGATAATTTTGAAACTATTTGTTCTGATTTAAATATTGGATTACCGGCTGAAATTGAGGCACGACAGAAACAATATGAATATTACAGAGACAAGCTTTTATCATTTAAGGAGTTGTGATATATGCCCAATGGTTCTAATAGGACAAGGAAGCAGCATTATGTTCCACAGGTGTATCTGAGAGGTTTTGCACCACAATACTTGAAAACAGATAGTGAAAAAAACAAAATAGCAAAGAGTACCTATGGTGTATTTTACTATGATTTAGAAGAAAGAAAACAAAGTAAAATAGCAGTGCCAGTAAATTCGATTTGCATTGAAAAAGATTTGTATGAGGTTACGGGTAAGAGTGGTGAAATAGTCTATGATAATCGGTTGGAGAATCGTTTTAGTAGACTAGAAAGCAGGTATGCAGAACTTAGGACAAATATTAAAAATAAGGCATTTATCAAAGAGAACTACAAGACAAATAGCTTTCTAACAAGTGACGAGAAGCTACATTTAATGGGATATATGACAATACAACTACTCAGAACTCCGACTTTTTTGAGCTTGGCATTAAAAGTGGCTAAAGAGGTGTGGAAGAATGATAAAAGTGAGGAGCAGTTAAAGAATATTGTTCGCATTCAGTGTTTATCCTTTATAGATACTTATTGTAGGAATGATGAGAAGTATGTAGATAACAATAAAAAATTTGTTGGAATAAGCGATAACCAATTTGAAATACTTGGTTCAATTATTGGACCTATGGTTGGCATGTCTTTTATGATAGGTGTTGATAATAAGTCAAGATTGATAACATCAGATAATCCAGTATACATAAGGAATTCAAATAAAGAATGTCTGATGAAAGGCGAGGTTGTTCAAAACGATGAGATCATATTTCCAATTACAGCCAGCTTATGTTTGATTATGGTTGGTGGAGAAAATAAGGACAAGTATCCAAAGAATTGTTTATTTGAGATAACGGATGAATGGAGAAAACATATATTTGAGGCGATGTGCCGTACTACAGATAGAAAGATATTTTCAAATCACAAGTTTGATAAAGATGAATTAAAAATCATAGATGGAGTACTTAATGATAAGGCAAAGGGGGATACGGAGTGTCATATTTTAACATAGTAGCGGAGACATCGGAGAATACAGTTGTTACAGAATATGAACCGGTAAAAAGACGTTCTGATAGTTATCAGAGCGAGGCAGAGTTGGAGCAGGAGTTTATAAGGATGCTCTGCGAGCAGGGGTATGAATATCTGCCATTACATACCGAGCGGGATATGATAAGTAATCTTCGTGAGAGGCTGCAGGAACTCAACAATTATGAGTTCACAGATAAAGAGTGGACATATTTCTTCAATAATGATATTGCAAATCCAAACTTTAGTTTGCAGGATAAGACACGTAATATTCAGGAGGATTACAGAAAAGTTCTTAAGCGGGATGATGGTTCAACCAAGAATATTTCGCTTATTGACAAAACCAATATCCACAATAATAGGTTGCAGGTTATAAATCAGTATGTGATGGGACTCCAGGATGGGGCAAAACATGATAACAGATATGATGTGACAGTTCTTGTCAATGGACTGCCACTTGTTCATGTTGAGCTTAAACGAAGGGGCGTTCAGATACGAGAGGCATTCAATCAGATCAATCGATATAAGAGAGATTCTTTCTGGGCAGGCAGTGGGCTTTTTGAGTATGTCCAGATCTTTGTAATTTCAAACGGAACAAACACCAAATATTATTCAAATAGCACGCGTGATAATGCCATAAGGGATGCTAAGGCTGGCAATACAAAACGCGGAAAAACAAGTAATAGCTTTGAATTTACCTGTTTCTGGGCAGATGCAAATAACAGAGTGATCCCGGATCTGGTTGACTTTACAAAGACTTTCTTTGCAAAGCATACGTTACTTAACATACTTACAAAGTATTGTATATTCACATCTGAAAACATACTCATGGTAATGCGTCCGTATCAGATAACGGCGACAGAGAGAATATTGAATAGAATAGAGATAGCTAATAACTATAAAAAGTATGGAAGTGTAGCTGGTGGAGGATATATTTGGCATACCACGGGATCAGGAAAAACACTTACATCTTTTAAGACTGCAAGATTGGCGTCACAGCTTTCGTATATAGATAAGGTTTTATTTGTCGTTGACCGTAAGGATCTGGATTACCAGACTATGAAGGAGTATGACAGATTCGAGAAGGGAGCTGCAAATAGTAACAGTTCTACACGTATCCTAAAAAGACAGCTTGAGGATAATAATGCGCATATAATAATCACGACTATTCAGAAACTTGCGACATTTATCAAGAAAAATCCCGGACATGAAGTTTATGAGAAGCATGTGGTTATCATATTTGATGAATGTCATAGAAGCCAGTTCGGCGATATGCATACAGCAATAGTTAAGAATTTCAAGAGATACCACTTGTTTGGGTTTACTGGTACACCGATATTTTCGGTTAATTCAGGAAAAGCAAAGAATCCAGAGTTTTTTACAACTGCTCAGACATTTGGAGATCAGTTGCATGCCTACACGATAGTTGATGCCATCAATGACAATAATGTATTGCCGTTCAGAGTCGATTACATCAAGACAATGGATGTAGATGAAGAAATCACAGATGAGATGGTATGGGATATCAACCGTGAAAAAGCTATGATGGCGCCGAAGAGAATAGAGCTGGTGACGAAGTATATATTAGATCATTTTGACCAGAAGACCTATAGGGGTGACAAGACATACATATACAATACTCTGACGAATATACAGGAGGTTGCATCCGCTGAGCGAGGTGCAGTTGAAGAAATAAAAAGGTCTCAGAGACTTAGTGGATTTAATTCTATATTTGCAGTAGCTTCTGTTCCTATGGCAAAACTGTATTATCAGGAGTTCAAACGCCAGATGGAACTTGATCCGACAAAGCATTTGCGTATTGCAACTATATTCAGTTATGCGGCAAATGAAGATGAAGTGGATGGCCTACTTGGTGAAGAGAATCCGGAGGATACAACGGCACTTGACCAGACTGCGAGGGACTTCTTGGATGGTGCAATAGATGACTATAATAAGATGTTCCATACAAATTATTCAACCGACGGAGATAGATTCCAGAATTATTATAAGGATGTATCGCTCAGAATGAAGAATAAGGAGATAGATTTGTTGATTGTTGTAAATATGTTCCTTACGGGATTTGACGCAACAACACTGAACACCTTATGGGTTGATAAAAATCTTAAGATGCATGGTTTGATCCAGGCATTCAGCAGGACAAATCGTATATTAAACTCTATAAAGACATTTGGAAATATCGTTTGCTTTAGAAATCTTCAGAAGAGAGTGGACAGCGCAATATCACTGTTTGGTGATAAAAATGCAGGGGGAATAGTTCTTCTCCAGAGTTTCAAAGATTATTATTATGGCTATGAGTCAGTTGATGGCGAGCATATGCCAGGATATGTAGATATGGTGGAGGAGCTTAAAGAGAAATTCCCACTTATGGATCCACAAATAATAGGTGAGCAGAATCAGAAAGCCTTTATTGCGTTATTTGGTGCATTCCTGAGAATGAGAAATCTTCTGTTGTCATTTGACGAGTATAAAGGAAATGAACTTATTTCTGAACGTGATCTGCAGGATTATCTTGGACGTTATCAGGATCTGCGCGATGAATGGAGACACAAGAGAGAGAATAATGAAAGTACAGATATAACGGACGACATTGTATTTGAGGTTGAGCTTATAAAGCAAATAGAAATCAACATAGATTATATACTCATGCTTGTCAAAAAATATCATGATACACATTGCGAAGATAAGGAAGTCCTCATAACTATTAAGCGAGCAGTAGAGGCAAGTCCAGAACTCCGCAGTAAGAAAGCACTGATAGAAAATTTTATTGCAGGAATCAATGATGTAGAGGATGTAATGGCTGAATGGCGAGAGTTTGTTGTAGAGCAGCGTGAAAATGATCTTGCTCAGATCATATCCGAGGAACGCCTGAATTCAGAGAACACAAGACGTTATATAGAAAATGCATTCCGCGATGGAGAAATCAGAACTGCCGGAACTGACATAGACAAGCTTATGCCGCCAGTTTCAAGATTTGGCGGAAGTGGACGTGACAAGAAGAAACAGGTAGTCATAGAAAAACTGAAACAGTTCTTTGATAAGTATTATGGTGTCGGTGGAGCTATGAGTATAGGTGGTACACAGAAGGTTGTGTACGGTGAGAGTCGTGGTGAGATTGGTATGGTTGCGGAGGAGAAATAGTAATACATTGAGAATCGTTAGGGATGTATAGATTTGCATAAATGAAGTTACATTGCCAGAGGAGGGAGCAGAGATGGAGAAGATATCAATTTATAATGAAAATGAAGAATATGTTCAAAGTGCAAATACACTTTTCCATTTTATGAAAGAAAGACAATTTTTAACTGACATTTTAAATAGAAAAGCTTTGGTTCCAAGATATTGTAATGAGGATATACCATACTTAGATATTGAAATTGCGGGTAAAAAAATTAATAAAATATCAATTTTACAAAAATGTTTTTGTGATATGCCTTTTCATAAACTATCGGAGAAAAATAAGATTAATGTAGTAGATGATGATGAGATAACAGATGAAGAAAAAGAACATATACAGAACTCGTCGTCACATACAGATTTTTATGGAGAATATGCTGTAGCATTTTCTAAAAGATGGGGAGAGGAAAATGGACTTCAACCTGTAGTATATGTGAATAGTAAATCTGACTATATAAAAACATTCAAAGATTATATAAACGATTCGTTGTGTTCAGAGGAACTAGGGGATGTTGCATTTTATTACATTTTATCTAGATTGGCATATATAAAACCGCTACGAGGTGGTATGGAACGATATTTAGAGTCTGGAAAAAAAGTTAAAGTAATGAAAAATTTTCATGATGAAAAGGAATGGCGGTATGTCCCTAAGCAATCGGTTTTAATTGAAAATAACATACAAAATATTATAGTAAATAAAGCTATAATGGAAGAAAAGGATAAAATAAGTAATGAATTACAAAATCAAGAATATCAGGATATATGGTTGAAGTTTGAGTATGCAGATATTAAATATATTATAGTTCCAAATCCTGCGGAAAGATTAGAATTGGTAAAATTTATAAATTCATTGCCAAATAGTAAGTTTGGAGATACAGATGTAGAGATTCAAAAGGGTGTTTTAATAAGTAGGATATTAGTATTGAGTGAGATAAAAGGAGATTGGTAATTATGGGAAACAAATTAAGAGAATTGTTTGAAGATGATGAACAAAAATATGTACAAAAAATAAAATTCAAGGATGAAGAAAGCTATACAAAGTTTGTAGAGTCTATAACTAGATTACAACAAGAGGGCAAAAGTTTTAAGGTGGAGGGGATTGAAAGTGCAAAAACACTAATAGAAAATGGAAACATTCAATATCCAGTGGCTAATAGTGATAACATTGAAGGAATGTATTTCTATCCAGGTAGTGAAGAAATAGTTGTTCCGATAGATGTAGGTGAAAGTCATACAGAAATGAAATTAATAAGGACAATATCTGACAATAATGTAATACTTAAAACAAAACCTAAAGCTGTTGTCGAATTGAATATCACATTAATTAAAAACGAAGGTAAAATTGTACTTTCGTATAATAAACATGTTAATAATGCGGAGAATATGACTATTTTAATTAGTGAATACGAAAGAACATTATTGTTTTTTAATATGTTGTTTTCTCTAGAAAAAAGCAATAAAGAAATTAGTAAAGTCAGAGATTTCTTTGATGATTCAATAAAGTATTTTAAAAGGATAAACGAATTGGGAGAAAAATTAGGAATAGGTATTTCTCCCGCAGAATTATCGGATGATATTAAAAATCAAATCTTAGCTGAAAAACTATATTTGCTTTTAGTTGAGCATGAATATATAAGAAATAATGATAAAATTATTTCTTTTAACGATGTTCGGACAACTAGAGATATGGAAGTGAATAAAGAATTTAATGTATACTATACGACTCCTAGAAAATATTATTTGTTTGGTAAAGAATTCACTGTTTATGAGTGTTGTTGTATTTTTAATGCAATAATAAGCAGAATTGATAGTAAAGAAAATAAGGTGTTTTTATGTGATACAGACATTGCCCCAATGTATAGATCAATATCCGCATTTGTCAATGAGGAGGAGGCTGAAAAGGAGTGCTCTTGTATTTCTGATAACATAGAGAAGTATCGAGCTGCAAAAACAATAAATGAACTTTTGAAATATTATAATGGATAAAATGAATAAGGATGTAAAAAATAATGTGTCTCTCGGTGTCAGGTGCAAATGAACGAGAGATGAACAACAAAATATGAATAAGTATGTCATGTGCACCTGACACCAAGAATGTTCGGAGAAAAATGTGAATAGTTATGATTAGTAATTGTAAAAAAATATACTGTATGAATAATAAATGGGAAAAAATAGTAATTGTAGTATCGATTATTATTATAGTTTTAGGAATATGGCGTGGAGTAAAAAATATAATTATAGGAAATATAGAAGCATTTTTTATGAATATGGTGCTACTGCTGCTTGGTTTTTTTGAAATATATATCAATATATATGAAATAAAGCAACAAAATAAGATTATTTTAATTTTGGGAGGAAAACCATATCTTTTTGATTATAATAAAGAAGTAAGGATATACAATAAAATTGGGGTGGCATTAAATGACGATGATTTGGGAACTTTTGAAAAATATTCACAATGGAAAGAATACATACAGAAGAAATATAGTAATTTAAAAAATAATGAAGATTTCTATCGTTTTTTAAATAAAAAACTAAGAATAATAAAACAGGCAAAAGAAGTGACTAAAAATATAATACTTCCATTAGAATTAGTGGTTCCACAGATTGCTTATGATGCTTCGAGAAGTATTGTTGATGTAGGAATATGTTTCGTTGTTATTACAGTATTATTTATAAATGTATTAATGAAAATAGACGATAGTATAAATTTTTTTGAAGATTATATGGAATTGATATTATTAAATAACCAAAAGTAAAATTGTTAAATTGAGTAATTTGTTTAATAGGGGAATAAATGGGATTATTAGAAATATTAAAAGGTGAACAGCCAGGCCTAATAACATCACTCCTACATTACAGAAATGTAGGTCAGTACGGTGAGTATTTAACTGAATATGCACTTACACATGACAATGTGGCTGGGGATCTTGTTGTTCTAAAGAATGTTTATGTTCCGACAGGCAGCAAGACTACGGAAATTGATATGCTGATGATACATGAGAAGGGCATATTTGTAATTGAAAGTAAGAATTATAGTGGATGGATATTTGGCGATTACAATCAGCTGAACTGGACACAGAGCTTTCCGAACGGAGAGAAGCATAAGTTTTATAATCCAATAAAGCAGAACAGGACACATATAAAAGCGTTGGCTGAATATCTGGGAAAGCCAATGTCAGAATTTATGTCGTACATAGTATTTTCTGAGAGGTGCACATTGAAGAAAATACCGCCAGATACATCGGATGTTATAATAGTGCGTAGACCACATATGCTTAACAGGTTACGTTCTCAGCTTGACAGTATGCCAGTTAAGTATACTCATGATGAGATTGTGGCGATGAAGGACAAGCTGACAAATCTAACAAATAAAAGCACTGCTGAGAAGAAACAGCATATTGAAAATATCAAGACAAAGTGTCCGTTTTGTGGTAGTAATCTAGTGAAGAGAAATGGCAAATATGGCGTGTTCTGGGGATGTAGTGCTTATCCAAAGTGTAAATTTACAAGACCGATAGACAAGGACTAGTAGGATATATCAGTTGTAGGAGGACTTCCCCATGCACATATACATAGACGCCGACGCTTGCCCCGTAGTAGGCATAACAGAAGACATAGCAACAAAATACAACATCCCGGTAACGCTTCTATGCGATACGAACCATGTCCTCACATCTGATTACAGTGAGGTTATCGTGGTCGGTGCCGGAGCGGATGCGGTGGATTACAAGCTGATAAGCATTTGCCATAGAGGTGATATAGTTGTAACTCAGGATTATGGCGTGGCTGCGATGGCTCTGGGAAAAGGTGCATTTGCAATACATCAATCGGGTAAATGGTATACAAATGAGAATATTGATCAGATGCTTATGGAGAGACATCTGAACAAGAAAGCAAGAAGGGCATCGAGCAGAAATCATATCAAAGGGCCGAGGAAGAGGACAGAAGAGGATGACCAGAGATTTGCGGAGTCTTTTGAGAAGCTGCTGCGAAAGGCAAATGATCTGTAGATACATATGAAAGTGGAGGGGGATTCGAACCCTCACCACACATGAACCGGAAGAGGTCAGATTTTAATGGATGATAAAAATACAAATAGAACAATAGAATACTACAACACACATGCTGACAGGTATTCCGAGGTAACCAGAAATGCAGACATGTCGGACATTTACAAACGCTTTGAGGAACATCTCAAGCCGGGCAGCAGGATTCTTGACCTTGGCTGCGGCAGTGGCCGTGACAGCAAATATTTTCTGGACAAGGGATATGATGTCGTATCTCTGGATGCGTCTGAAACAATGTGTAAGAAGACATATGAGCTCACGGGAAGACCTGCTCTGAATATGCGTATTGAGGATATAAACTGCGAAAATGAATTTGATGCGGTGTGGGCGTGTGCCTCGATGCTCCATGTTGACAAGGGTGATATGATCAAGATCTTTGCGAAGGTTATGAAAGCGCTTAAGATTGGCGGTGTATTCTATGCTTCGTGGAAGTATGGAAAGGGTGAGCAGACGCGGGATGATGGAAGAACATTTGCCAATTATACCGAGACAAAGGTTTGTGATATGGTGTATTCGGTTCCTGGCGCGGCCCTTGAGGATGTATGGACGAGTCAGGATGTGAGACCTGACAGGACAGGTCAGGGGCATTTGTGGGTAAATGTTCTGGTGAAGAAGACCAGAGTTGTCATAACAGAGAAGGAGTTCCTGAATATTTTCTGGAAGCAATACCAGATCATTGAGAAGGATGTCCGGATCAGTTCTGAGTATGTGGATATCCACAAGAGCAACTTCTCGACATTTTCAAGCAGATACATAAATATGTTCCTGAATATCTGCAGCAATATAGACTCTTTGATAGAGATATATTGCAAGATAGTCGAGGAGGATGATTACAGGAAGAAGTACAGCATACATGACAGGCTTACTCCTGTGCTTAGAAAATTCCCGGATATCCGGCTGGATGCGGTGAGGACGATAAATACTTTTGAGGATATTGAGCTGAAGCCGTTCAGTGCGTTTGTGGGTGACCGGATCGCAGATTGGTGGAATGACTATAATCTGGTAAAACATGCCAGAAGTGACAGGAATGAGAAGACTGGAATGTATAATTTCCAGCGGGCAAATCAGAAGAATGTGCTGACGGCGATGGCAGCGTATTTTATCGTGTGCAACCGTATATATGAGGAGATATGCGAGATCTCAGCAACACCTAAGAGGCTTCTCAAGTCAAAAATATTCCTGTATGTGAAGAATGGTGAGTAGATAAGGAAAGGTAATAGACCATGGTAAAACAGATAGTAAGAGACCAGATGTTTCTCAGCCAGAAGTCATCTCCGATGACGACTATGGATGCGGGGATCATAGCAGATATGCAGGACACATTAGCGGCAAATCAGGCGAGGTGCGTCGGAATGGCGGGCAACATGATCGGGTATAAGAAGAGGATAATCATCGTCAGCATGGGATTTGCCAATGTTGTCATGCTGAATCCGGTTCTTCTGTCAAAGTCGGGGGCTTACGAGACAGAGGAGGGATGTCTGTCTCTGGACGGCACGAGAAAGGTGACAAGGTATAGAGACATAGAGGTAGAGTTTCAGGATGCATCATTTGCAAAAAAGCGTATGAAGTTCAACGGATATATAGCCCAGATAGTGCTCCATGAGATGGATCACCTTGAGGGGCGAATAATTTAGGAGAGTTTATGGAATCAAAAGACGGAACATGGATCATGTATGGAGTTTCGGAGGATGATCCGGAGTGCCTGCACACGGTGGATGAGCTTATCGGATATATAGAGGAAGTGGGATTTCTGCCTCTTTTCCGCAATGAGATACCTGGATTTTCAGTGGAGGAGCGAACCACGGAGAAGTACTGGTGGAGTGAGGATGCACAGATGGATCCTTGGGTATGGCGTGAGATCATAGCCAGAAGAGGCGATATCGCATATGGTAAATTTTTCCACAATAAGGCGGGATTTATCTCAAAGAAATGGTTCCCGTATTTTGCAAATTACAGAAGATCAGGATATGATTTCGATGCCAGATGGGATGATGAGCTTGCATCATTCAGACAGAAGAAGATCATGGATCTGTTCATGGATGACCGGATAGATGAGGAAAGCGATGCGGAATTTGCAGCAGAAAAACCGGAGAGCCTGTATGATACAGAGCTGTTATCATTTGATATCAAGAAGCTTGCCGGATTTGGCAAGGACGGCGAGAAGGGCTTTGAGGGTACGATGACACAGCTTCAGATGCAGACCTATCTGTGTGCATGTGATTTTAGAAAGCGGGTGAACAAAAAGGGAGCGGAATACGGCTGGAATGTGGCTGTGTATTCCATGCCGGAAAAGCTGTGGGGATATGATCATGTGACGTCCGCATATGGTGAGAGCCCTGAGGAATCGTGGGAGAGGATAGTGAAGCATATGGATGATATCTACCCGATTGCCACAGAGAAACAGATAAAAAAAGTCTTAAAGTAGATACGATATACAGACAAGATGACGAAAATATTTATATGTATGGAAACTGCATCAATACGATTGAAAATAGTCATGTTGGTGCAGTTTTTTATGAAATAAATTGGATGACATAGCAATTACTCCTATAGTAGTCACTCTATATGAAATATTTATTCTTTTATATAAAATTTATATGGACTTAAGGTTTACATGCACTTACATTAATTCAAAACTCTAATTCAAAACTTTACATCAAAAGTTTACACATAACATTACATATATCTTTACATATGAGTTTACATATGTTATGTTTATATGCAAGTCAGGTTATAAAGAATAATATGATGCCTACTTGAAGAGGAGAAATGATGAACACTGTATATGATGTTATTATCGTTGGAACTGGCGCTGCAGGTTTATTCTGTGCGTTAAATTTTCCAGAGACAAAAAAAGTCTGTATTATCACAAAAAAGCGGGCTGATGAGTCCGACTCTTTTTTGGCCCAGGGCGGCATATGTATGCTGCGGGGTGAGGAAGATTACGAAGATTATTTTGAAGACACCATGAGAGCCGGCCATTATGAGAATAATAAAAAGACAGTCGATCTGATGATCAGATCATCGAATCTTGTTATCAGAGAATTGGTAAGGCTTGGAGTCAGATTTGAGAGAGATGAGAGCGGTAAGCTTGCCTTCACCAAGGAGGGAGCTCATAGCCAGCCAAGAATATTGTTCCACGAGGACATTACCGGCAAAGAGATTACATCCACTTTGCTGGAGTGCGCAAAGAAGAAATCCAATATCGAGATATATGAGTATACGACTATGCTCGACATCATCTGCAATGACGATGCCTGTGGTGGCGTGGTTATAGCTGATGAGGCGAAGAACATAAGCATACTTAGATCCAACAACGTTGTATTGGCGTGTGGTGGAATTGGAGGCATATATAAGAACTCAACGAATTTTGCCCATATAACAGGTGATGCCATAGCAATTGCCTTAAAACATGGTGTAGAGGTAGAGAATCTGAATTATGTGCAGATCCACCCGACGACACTGTTTAGCCGGAATAAAGGAAGAAGGTTTCTGATATCTGAATCTGTGAGAGGCGAAGGCGCATGGCTTCTAAACAAGGCGGGCGAAAGGTTTACAGATGAACTGCAGCCTCGTGATGTAGTCAGCCATGCAATATGGAAACAGATGGAGCTAGATGGAACGGAGCATGTATGGGAAGATCTGAGACCGCTTGGAAGAGATGTGATCTTGCAGCATTTTCCACATATATACAAGCAGTGCAAGGATGAGGGGTATGATGTGCTTGTTGAACCAATACCGGTTGTGCCGGCTCAGCATTACCACATGGGCGGAGTGAAGGCAGATCTCGCCGGAAGAACATCCATGGAAGGATTGTACGCGGTAGGAGAAGCCGGATGTAATGGAGTGCATGGCAGAAACAGACTGGCAAGCAATTCGTTACTTGAGTCGCTTGTATTTGCACAGAGGGCGTCAGATGATATCATGTTCAGCAGAGAGCACAGAGGCTGTGGAGAAGACAACATAGATCTGTCTGAATATGAAGATATAGATGGTTTGTTTAGAGAATATAAGAATATAGTTTTGAAAGAAACGGAAAGAAGAGGCTGAGAATGAATCAGATAACAATGAAATTGAATGCGGACAAGCTTATAATGATGGCTTTACAGGAGGATATCACAAGTGAGGATGTATCCACAAATGCGGTGATGCCAAAGGCACAGAAAGGAAAAGTAGACCTGATATGCAAGCAGGATGGAATCGTTGCAGGACTTGATGTATATGCAAGAGTATTTACACTTTTAGATGACAGCACTGAGGTTGAGTTCTTCTGCAAAGATGGCGATGAGGTGAAGGCTGGCCAGCTTATGGGAGTTGTGACTGGTGATATCAGGGTTCTTCTCTCTGGAGAGAGGGTTGCGCTTAATTACCTGCAGCGTATGAGTGGTATAGCTACATATACCCATGAGGTTGCAGAACTTCTTAAAGGAAGCAAGACTACTCTGCTGGATACCAGAAAGACCACACCTAATTGCCGTATATTTGAGAAGTATGCAGTCAGAGTCGGCGGAGGCAGCAATCACAGATACAATTTGTCGGATGGAGTATTACTTAAGGATAATCATATAGGCGCTGCGGGAAGTATAACCAATGCAGTGAGAATGGCAAAGGAGTATGCACCATTTGTCCGCAAGATAGAGGTTGAAGTTGAGACACTGGATCAGGTAAAAGAGGCTGTTGAAGCGGGAGCCGATATCATTATGCTTGACAATATGACAACGGATCAGATGAGGGCTGCGATCGATTTGATCGATGGACGTGCGGAGACAGAATGTTCAGGCAATGTTACAAAAGAGAACATAGAGAGACTGATATCATTGGGAGTGGATTATATATCAAGCGGTGCGCTTACACACAGCTCACCTATAATGGATATATCGATGAAAAATCTTCATGCGGAGGAATAAAGTGAAAGCAAAAGAGAGAAGGGAAAGGATACTTGACATTGTGAAGAATTCAGATGTCCCTGTTCCGGCAAATAAGCTTGCGTCAGAATTCGATGTCAGTAGACAGATAATAGTGCAGGACATTGCAGTGATCAGGGCGGCTGATGATGGCATAATTGCAACTAACAGGGGTTATATATACAAGAATGAATCAAAATGTCAAAGAGAGTTTAAAGTAAAACACGGTTATGACAGGACTGAGGAAGAACTCACGATCATAGTTGATTATGGCGGTGTTGTAAAGAATGTAAGTATAAGTCATACGGTGTACAATCGTGTTACTGCAAAGATGAATATTGCTTCCAGATACGACGTGGCAAAATTTATGAAAAAATTGGAAAACAGCCAGTCGTCCCTGCTTGGAAATGCTACGAACGGATATCATTACCATCTGATAGAGGCTCCAAGTGAAGAGATCCTGGACAACATAGAGCAGAAGCTTGATGAGACAGGCTTCCTTGTTCCGTGGCAGGAGTGGGAGAAATAACATAAAATGATTTGGAGAGAATAAAATGACGATAAAAGAGATACAGGAAGAGATAATCAGACTGAAGAAAGAGAAGGATTTCTGCATACTGGCACATGCTTATCAGGGACATGAGATTCTTGAAGTTGCAGATTATATGGGAGATTCATATGGACTTAGCGTGGAGGCGAGCAAGGATTCACGAAAAAATATAATAATGTGTGGTGTGCGTTTTATGGCGGAGACATGTAAGATATTGTCCCCTGATAAGAATGTGTACCTGCCTAACCCTGAGGCGGGATGTCCGATGGCTGAGCAGATGAACCTTGAAACACTGAATGAGATGAAGAAGAAGTATCCGGGATATGCGGTTGTCGCCTATATAAATACGACATCTGAATTGAAAACTGCCTGTGATGTATGTGTGACATCCTCATCAGCAGTGCAGATCTGCAGCAAGCTTGATAACGACAAGATTCTTTTTATTCCAGATCCGAATCTTGGAAACTATGTTCAAAAGCAGATGCCGGAAAAGGAATTTGCATTTTTTAACGGCGGATGTCCTAGACATCTTGCGGTTACCCTAGATGATGCTTTGAAGGCAAAAGAGCTACATCCACATGCGGAACTTCTTGTCCATCCTGAGTGCAGACCGGATGTAGTAGCAGAAGCTGATTATGTAGGTTCAACCACAGGAATCATGGCATATGCCAGAAAGTCAGAGAAAAAAGAATTTATCATCGGTACAGAGCACAGTATTGTGGAGCATCTTCAGTATGAGTGCCCTGACAAAATGTTCTATCCAATTTCTTCAAAACTGATGTGCCATAATATGAAACTTACTACCCTGGTTGACATATTGAATGTATTAAAGGGCACAGGTGGCGAAGAGATAGTCCTTTCTGATGAGGTGATGGAGGGAGCTTCCCGATGCATCAACAGAATGATCGCGCTTGGATAACGATTTGCGGATGCCGGGAAACAGTATATAAACAAAGTTTTGTAATAAACCTTTACTTTCAAGGCTTCATGTGATACTTGGGACCCCGACAGCGACTATTGCTTAATTATATAAAATACGGTTGCTTATTAGTTCATTAAGTGACCGTATTTTTTTTTACCTGTGCTATAATGTTGTAAATGTGTATAATATTATTTGTAAATTATGATCAGCCAGACTGGCTGGAGTATAGGAGGACATGATGGGTATTGTTGAATTAAAAAATGACAGAATTGCTATCGGAGTAAATACTCACGGTGCAGAGCTTGTGAGTCTGAAGAGTAACGAGACGGATAGAGAGTATATGTGGTGCGGAGATGCAGCATATTGGGGAAGAGTTTCTCCGGTGCTGTTTCCATTTGTCGGAAAGCTTGAGAATCAGACATATAGACATGATGGAGTTACATATGAGGGTATTCCGCAGCATGGTTTTGCAAGGGACAGCGAGTTTGTGGTGGCAGAGCAGACAGAGGATACAGTGTGGTTTGAGTTGGTGAAGGACGAGAAGTGGCAGAAGAACTATCCATTTGATTTTACTCTCCGCATTGGCTACAGGCTTGAGGGCGCAGGTGTTCATGTGATGTGGACAGTGGTCAACACAGGCGCCGGAAAGCTTCATTTCTCAATCGGTGCACATCCTGCGTTTGCCTGCGATGGCGGCGTAAATGGTTATTCACTTGATATGCATACCAATAAGTCCGAGGTTGAATGTGGTCTGCTTACAGAAAGTGGTGTTCTTGGCAGCAGGACAGTTACCCATAGCCTCACGGCTGGTGTGCTGAAGCTTACCGATGAGATGTTTGACGAGGATGCCCTTATCATAGACGGGAAGGGCATAAATACCGTGACACTCAAGGACGTATCGGATAAGCCGGTTCTTCAGCTGAAATTTGACGTGCCACAGATTGGTATATGGTCGCCTGCCAAGAAGCATGCACCATTTGTCTGCATAGAGCCTTGGTTTGGCAGATGCGACAGAGAGGGCTATGCCGGTGAACTAGAAGACCGTGAGTATTCAAACAGCCTTGAGAGTGGACATTCATTCAACAAAGAGTACATTATAGAAGTTTTATAATAAAAGTGCCGAAAATTTAGAATTGCATATATAAAAGAAATCGAAAGTGCGGGAGCCTCTAAAACAGAGATATCCCGCACTTTTTATATACTCCATTGGGGGACGGAGGTACCTGTCCCCTTTGTCGAAGTGGAGATATTATAGAAAATACCACTTGACACATAATACTATGCGTTGTATAGTATACCACGTTAGGAGGTATAGCGATGGACACACAATTAAAAAGAGGAATGTTGGATGTATGTGTGCTGGCAGCCATAAAGGACGAGGATTCATATGGATACCAGATCATCAAAGATATGAAACCATATGTGACCATATCTGAATCAACACTTTATCCCATACTCAGGAGACTTGAAGCTGGCGCTTTCCTGAATGTGTATTCTGTGGAGCATAATGGCAGACTAAGAAAGTATTACCATATAACAGATGCCGGAAGGGCGAGGATAGAAGAGTTCAAAGAAGAGTGGAAGGAATTGGAATCTATATATCAGTTCATAGTGAAGGAGGATGAAGCAGATGAATAAGCAGGAATATCTGACGGCCATAAGGGAGAAGATCAAGGCCATGCCGGCTGAGGATATAGAGAGATTTACAGATTATTATAGTGAGATGATCGATGACAGGATCGAGGATGGACTTTCCGAGGATGATGCTGTTGCGGATATGGTGTCGCCGGATGATGCGGTAGAACAGATACTCTCGGAGATGCCTCTTGCAAAGATCGTCAAAGAGAAGATAAAGCCAAAGCATGAGCTCAAAGCTTGGGAGGTTATCCTTATAATTCTCGGATCGCCGGTATGGATACCGCTTCTCATAACCGCAGCGGTGCTTTTATTAACACTTTGGATAGTAGCATTTACACTGCTTGTGTCATTTTATGTGGTCGTGCTCAGTTTTGTAGTGGCAGGGATATGCGGAATAGTGAGTGTAATCCCACTGTTCATAGCCCATTGCCCATATGCAGCTTTTCTCATGCTTGGAGCAGCGCTTATCGGTACAGGAATTGCGATACTTTTCATTGTGTCGGTAAAACCTGTTACAGTGGGCATATTCAAGGTGTGCAAGGCCAGTGTGAACGGTATCAAGAGAATGTTTGTAAAGGAGAAATAGGATATGAGCAGGACAAAGAAAGCGGTTATAGCGGCATCGGTTATGATAGTTGCCGGAATAATAACTATAATATCTGCATTTGCGGCAAATGGTTTCAGCTGGCCGAATGTGCAGATCAATCTCAAGGATATGAAGTCAGAGAATATACAATATGAGAAAAAGACAGAGTATGTAAAAGATGGATTCAAGAGCATAGACATAGAGAGCTCATCGGATATAGATGTCATGGTGAAGAAGGCCGAGGGAGATGCAGACTACGTTGAGTATTATGATTGCACAGGTCTTACACATCATGTTGACGTGAAGGATGGGGTTTTGAAGATAACAGCCGATGATACGAGAAATAGAGCATTTAATATATCACTGGGTGTGAGTACAGTTGCATGGCCGTCGGTTACAGTATATCTCGCTGGGACTGAATATGAGGATATAAAGATAGTCACAGGCAGCGGCGACGTGGATGTGGAATATTATCTTGCGGTGAAGGATATAGACATTGTTACCTCGAGCGGAGACACCGGTATAACAGGTGCAAATGCAGACAGCATCACAGTAAAAGCAAGTAGTGGTTGTATAAAGCTTGACAGTGTTGCGACAGAGGAGCTGAATCTTTCCGCAAATAGCGGAGATCTCACACTCAGCGACACTGTAGCTGCAGATAAGGCTGAATTCACAACGAAGAGTGGTGATATCAGTTCAACAAATATGAAATCAGAGAGTGTAGTATGCAATGCGTCAAGTGGTGATATAACACTCTCGGACAGTGATGCGGCAGTATTCACCATAGAAACTTCAAGTGGTGATGTATCAGTGGATATAACTTCAAATAAGAGATTCAATTATAAGACAAAGACAAGCAGTGGCGATGTAGATGTTCCGGATTCTTATGTTGATGCAGAGGGCAGCTGCGAGATCATTACGAGCAGCGGTGATATAGATGTGACGAAGAGAGATTAAATGCGTATATAAGGCAGGTATATAGTACATGTAAAATCATAGAATATATAATACATGTATACAGAGCAATTCTATAGTATGACAGAGAGCGGGCTTTCCATTGGGGAGATGTCCGTTCTTTGTGTATTTGTGAAAAATAAGGTTTGCGAAAAATAATATCATGTAAGGTCTCTGCTTATTGTGAATTTCAATCAAAAATGGTATCTTAGAATATATATGTCTATTAGCATAAGATAAAGGGAGAGTGTTACATGAGTGCATTTGCGTTGAGGCTGGCGATACTGCCATCGATTTTACTTTTGTTGTTTGTGGTGGGGAAAAATAAACAGAGAAGAAATCCAACCAGTCTCCTTGTGTGGCTGGCGGTTCTTGGCGCGGTGAGTGCCATACCTGCGGTCATTGTTGAAATTTTGGGTTCGGGATTATTGTATATGCTTGGATTGGATCCGAGCTCTGCAATGTATAATTTTGTGGAGTGTTTTTTCATAGTTGCGATGATAGAGGAGCTTGGAAAATTCCTTGGAATGCTTTTGATGACATGGAAGAACAAGAATTTTGATCACAGCTATGACGGAGTAATATATGGAGTTTGCTCATCCCTCGGATTTGCAACTCTTGAGAATGTAATATATGTGTTTCAGGGAGGAATAGGTACCGGAGTCATGCGCGCCGTATCTGCGGTTCCGCTTCACTGTGCGTGTGGTGTTGTTATGGGATTTTTATATGCCAAAGCGAGAGAAGATGCCAATAATGGTGAGAGTGCATTTGGCAATCTTCTGTTTGCGTATGTGTGTCCTCTTGGAATACATGGTCTGTATGACTTCGTTCTGTCGGTTGAGGACACCAGTGTTCTGCTCTGTATAGCGGTGCTTGCGCTGGCGATAATTCTGATGTTCCTTCTTATAACACATGCGGCAAAGGAGGATCATATTATAGCTGTACAGCCTATATGGACAGCACCATACAATTTCAGATATATGCCTATGAGAGGCTGTCAGTCAAATCATTATAACCAGCCAGGCGGCTATGGCACGCAGCCGAACACATACGGTCAGCCGGGTGGCTGCGGAGCGCAACCGAATACATACGGTCAGCCGGGCGGCTACAGAGCGCAGCCGAACACATACGGTCAGCCAGGCGGCTACGGAGCGCAACCGAACACATACGGTCAGCCGGGCAGCTACGGCACGCAGCCGAACACATATGGTCAGCCGGGCAGCTATGGAGCGCATCCGAACACATACGGTCAGCCGGGCAGCTACGGCACGCAGCCGAATATATACGGTCAGCCAGGCGGCTACGGAGCGCAGCCGAATATATATGGACAGTTCGAGTATACGGATACATATGGTCAGACAGGAAATTATGGCATACAGCCAGATAATAGAAGATAATACTAAATATTGTGATGAGGTGAATAAAGAATGATATTGATAAAAAACGGACGAGTCGTTGACCCTGTAACAGGTACAGATGAGATTATGGATGTGTTGGTTGACGGAAATACTATAGCAAAGACCGGAAAGGACTTGGATGTGGATTGTGCTGAGGTGATTGATGCCACGGGACTTGTGATCGCGCCGGGACTTGTGGATACACATGTGCATTTTCGTGATCCAGGATTCACATATAAAGAAGATATAAATACAGGAGCTGCGGCTGCAGCCAGGGGCGGATTTACCATGGTTGTATGTATGGCGAATACAAAGCCTGCGGTGGATAATCTGGATACTCTGAAGTATATACAGGAGAAAGGCGCCAAGACTGGTATTCACGTTGTTCAGACTGCCACAGTGACAAAAGAGCTCGCAGGCAAGGAACTTGTGGACATGGATGGTCTTGCAGCGGCTGGTGCGGCAGGATTCACGGATGATGGAATTCCTATTATGGACGAGAAACTTTTGCTTGAAGCCATGGAAAAGGCCAGAGAGCTTGATCTTCCTATAAGCCTTCATGAAGAAGATCCACTGTTTATAGTACAGCCGGGGGTAAATCAGGGCAAAGTCTCAGAAAAGCTTGGGTATGGAGGCGCGTCGAGGACAGCCGAGGATATAATGGTCGCAAGGGATTGTGTTCTGGCTCTCCACACCGGAGCCTCTGTGTGTATACAGCATATCAGTTCAGGAAATTCGGTGGATATAGTAAGGACGGCAAAGAAACTTGGTGCGGATGTTCATGCAGAGGCAACACCACATCATTTTACCCTTATAGAGGATGCTGTGTTGAAATACGGCACACTGGCAAGGATGAATCCACCACTCAGAACGGAGAAGGATAGAAGACAGATTATAGAAGGCATTCAGGATGGAACTATAGATATGATCGTTACGGATCATGCGCCACATAGCAGTGAGGAGAAGGCAAGAGCTCTGGACAAAGCACCAAGTGGCATAACCGGTCTTGAGACATCGCTGGCATTAGGTATTTATTCTCTTGTACAGCCGGGCTATATATCACTTATGAAGCTTATGGAGCTTATGAGTAAGAATCCGGCGGAATTTTACCGCATGGAGCCGGGAAAGATAGCAGAGGGTGCACCGGCAGACTTGGTCATATTTGGCGAAAATGAGCAGTGGACAGTTGGCAATTTTGCATCAAAGGCGGAGAACAGCCCATTTGCAGGATGGACATTGCCGGGAAGGGTACACTATACAATGTGTGGCGGAAAAATAGTATTTGACGCAGATAAGTACGATAACGCGGTGAGATAGATTACATGGAGAAAATCAGAAGACATTATGTGTTTAAAGGTCGTGTTCAGGGCGTGGGATTCAGATACAAGGCGGAGTACGCTGCTTCCAGATTCGGTGTCACAGGATGGGTTCGCAACATGTATGACGGATCGGTTGAGATGGAGGCCGAAGGAATCCCAGAGGCACTTGATAAGGTTGTGTCGGTTCTTAGACAGGACAGGTATATTTTTATCGAGGATATGGATGTGAAGAATATTCCTTTGGAAGATGACAGGGGATTCCATGTGAGGTCTGGCTGGTAAAGATGTACTGCAAACGTCGCAGAGAAAGAGAGGCATACACTGTGGTAAAGATAGATTTGATAACCGGATTCCTGGGATCAGGCAAGACTACATTTATCAGAAAATATGTGAAATATTTGGTTGATAAGGGATACAACGTTGGAATATTGGAGAACGATTATGGTGCAGTGAATGTAGATATGATGCTGCTGCAGGATTTGATGGGTCCTAATTGTCATGCCGAGATGGTGGCAGGAGGCTGCGGAGAGGACTGCCATAAGAGAAGATTCAAGACAAAACTCATAGCAATGGGGATGAGCGGATATGACAGGGTTATTGTGGAACCTTCTGGAATATTTGATGTAGATGAATTCTTTGATACTCTTCATGAGGAACCGCTTGACAGGTGGTATGAGGTTGGAAGCATTATTGCAATAGTCGATGCAAAGCTTGATACAGATATGTCCAGACAGTCAAGGTATGTTCTTGCATCTGAAATCGCCAACTGCGGAGCTTTGGTCATGAGTAAGACGAGCGGAGTTTCGGAAGATGAAATATCGCATACAAAGGAATTTGTGAATAAAACTCTGGAGGAATTTCAGTGCAGACGCCGGTTTGACGGAGATGTGATCACAAAGGATTGGGAATTGTTTGGCAGTGAAGACTATGAGAGATTTATGTCAGTCGGATATAAGCTCAATGATTTTACGAAGCTTTGGTTCAAACAAAGCGATGTCTATAGCTCTGTATATATAATGAACAGGAATTTTACCAGAGAACAACTTGTCGATATAGTGAATCGGGTATTTTCGGATAAAGATTGCGGAGATGTGTTCAGGATAAAGGGATTTTTTAGCGTAGAACAGGACAACTGGCTGGAGCTTAATGCCACAGTCCATAAGACAGAGATAAAACCCATTGATAAAGGACAGAAAATAATCATAATTATCGGCTCTGATCTTATGGAAGATAAAATAAAACAATACTTTGAAGAATAGATAGATATGCCGGGAGTTTATTCATGAGGGATGACGGAAAAGATAATAAAAAAGACAGAAAAAGGCCTAAATTGAATAAAGAACAGAAGTTGAAAAAACAAGTCGAGGAGTTGCAGGAACAGGCACAGATTGATCTGGAGGGATACGTTACATGTAGATCAGCACTTAGGGCGGTAAGACAGGAGCTGGTGGATGAAGAAAAGAAATTGGAACGTGTAAAGGCAGATTATCATGAGATGAAAGAACGGCACGCTCCGTTAAAGTATCTTAGTGCAGAATACAGGAGAGTGCGCAGGATAAAAAGACATGTTCGCGACCTCACAAAGGCAAAGAAAAAACTGCACCGGGATATGAAGGAACATCGCGATGGAGTCAGGAGAAAGACGGTCACCAATATATTTGCTCTTGTGTCATTTGCAGCCATGATCATGATGATACTGTGGAGACTCAGGCAGTTGTCATATGGAGTGTATTATCAGGCAATGTATGCTGCCGGGCAGCCATTGGAAGCTATCATGGTCGCCGTGTGCAGACAGCTTTTGAGAGTGGCGTGTATCGGGTATGGATTGTGCGTTATATGGCAGTCGATACAGGTGTGGTTTATGAAGAAAAAGGGCTGGCTTGGCATATTGAGGCTATCTGTTAAGAAAAAGGCATACTGGTTAATGTTTGTCGGCATACCACTGCAGCTCCTAAGTTATGGGGATGTGCTGACAAATGCACTGATGCTGGTCACCATTATATGCCATATGGGAATGGCGATCCTACTGTCAACGAAGGAGATACCAAGACGGCTGATAAAGACATTTGCGGTGTTATATTTCGGATCTATAGGAGTAATTGCCTTATATAGCGTTGTGTTTTGCAGAAATTATGAGTTGCCAGGTGTTTCGGATAGCACGAGTACACATGCTGTAAGCAATGGTTCTTTCCTGGCACAGATGTGGGAGATGTCAACAGAGTCAGAATTCTACAATATGGGTATGTACAATACAGATATGACGAGGTCATATGATATGATGACTATTCCGGGACTTGACTATGCGATGACTCTCAATTGCGAGACAAAAGAGCCGGATAGCTGCACTTCCATGACACCGCAGGGGATCGCTGTCACTGATAAATATACATTTATAAGCGCATATTGCAGGACCAAGACGCATAGATCAGTTATATTCATGCTTGATTCAAAGACTGGAGCATATCTCAAGACGATCGTTCTTAAGGATACAACTCATGCTGGCGGGCTGGCCTATGATGATAAGAATGATGTTTTGTGGTTCTCTTCATATTTGTCAGTGGAAGAGGAGGATACCAGAACGAAATATGCATCTATATCTTGTCTGACGCTTCAGTCTATGGTTGCGTATAATTTCGATAGCCAGAATACAGCTATAGCGTATAGAAATACTTGTCCTGTCATGTTCCCTGCTACATCATTTATAACGTATTATGATGGGCACATATATGCGGGATATTGGAAAAAGGAGAAAAATGGCTATAGTATGGCTGCCAGTTACAAGATAGTGAATGGGGGGACGGCAATTGCCGATGATCCGGAAGAGGCGTTTTACATCCCTGGAAGAGTTCAGGGGCTTCAGGTTTACAGAAATGAGATCATATTTTCGATATCATACGGTATAGATGAATCTAAAGTAGAGGTGTATGACATCAAATCAGGAAAAATATCCGGGTCAAACTATAGCAGCGAAACGCCGAAGCAGGAACTTAAGCTTCCGCAGAAATTGGAACAGATATATTCATACAATGGCAGATTGTATTGTTTATTTGAGTCAGGAAGCTTTGCATACAGGCTGACAGCCCCTGTGTGTATGGATAGAGTTGTGAGCCTTGACGAATCTGCTCTAGTGCAGAGAAGGTAATAGATATGTGTGATAAAATGTACAATGTATTGTATATGGATTTGGGAATTTACAAGGAGTGGAGGATATTTTATGGGAGAAGAATTAAATAAGGATGGAGAACATTCATCTGAGGCAATAGCAGATAATATGGGTAATGCTAATACGGGATCAGCATCACTGGGA